>Ga0316205_10000330_pt1 | contig 97380 bp, 82 predicted proteins | sample 3monthpyrite_MG_FD_204941 | JGI IMG/M metagenome (GOLD analysis project Ga0316205, IMG submission 204941) | Microbial mat bacterial communities from mineral coupon in-situ incubated in ocean water Damariscotta River, Maine, United States -... | ecosystem: Environmental > Aquatic > Marine >... | reverse complement strand
GGCTGTGTATTTGCTCTTGAGGTAATGCTTTTAAGTTGAATTGCAGACAACGAGACAAAATTGTTACGGGCAATTTTTGTGGGTCAGTTGTTGCTAATAAAAATTTTACATGCGGTGGCGGTTCTTCAAGTGTTTTCAACAAGGCATTGAAACTATGATTCGAGAACATATGTACTTCATCGATCAGGTAGACTTTGTAACGACCACGCGTTGGTGCATATTGAACGTTATCAAGTAACTCGCGCGTTTCATCTACCTTGGTACGTGAAGCGGCATCAACTTCAATCAGATCAACAAAGCGACCTTCATCTACTTCGATACACGTACTGCATTTACCGCAAGGCGTTGAACTTACACCTTGTTCACAATTAAGGGATTTAGCCAGAATACGCGCAATCGTGGTTTTGCCGACACCCCGCGTGCCCGTAAATAAGTAGGCGTGATGCAGCCGATCGTTATCTAATGCATTGATAAGTGCTCGCAGAATATGACTCTGACCGACCATTTCCTTGAAGCTGCGAGGGCGCCATTTACGCGCCAGCACCTGATAGCTCATGTGGTATCTCAAACTAGAATGATTATTTGGGGATCTATTCTACCTACTCAGGCGGTTCCCTGCACAACTGATTTAAACGAAAAAACAGAGACTTAGAAGAAAAGTGACTCACGCCAGCCACACTCCGGCACACGAATCAGCTGCTGCGGCTGCTCCCTTCCAGGCCTGACCGGGTTCACATCATCTCGTTGCGGAAGGACCGACGCGAGTCGGGCGCCATTATCGCTGAGGAAGGGACAATGTACCAGCCTGAATATGCTGTAAAACCGTAATTATCCTGAAATATGTGAGATAACACTCTATTGCACAACTTCGGCAACTGCTAACATCGAAATTGGCGGGAAAAAATCGATTTTCTTCGCGGTATTAATATTCACGAGTAGTGAGAACTTCTTCAATGTTTCAATAGGTAATAAATCAGCTTGTTTTTTGCCAAGCAATATTTGCTGAGCTTTATAACCTGCAAATTTTCCAACACTGTAATAAGTCGAAACAATACCAAGCAGTGCCCCTGACTTACGAATAGGGCCTTCAGTAGACGAAAAGCTTGCAATTTTATAGCGGTTTGCAGTCGAAATTAAACTATCTGCATTGGCAATTAAGAATGAATCGGGAGGTAGGTATAGGAAATCAGGCTTTGCACGTGCCATACGTGCCATATTCTCAAATAACGAATCAAGTTTCGGCTTGCCATTATCACCAACCACAAGTGGCGCTTCTAATAATGAAAAACCATCTTTCTGAGCCTGAAGTCTTAACGCGCTAACCGTTAACATGGAGTTTCTTTCCAGGGGGTTATAAATGACGGCCATATTATTAAGCGGCTTGGCTTTTTTCATAACCTTAATTTGTGTCTCAATCGGCACCGAATGAGAAACACCCGTGAAATTACTATAACTACTTTCCAGGCTCGATGTTAATTTTGCCCCTACAGGGTCAGAAACAATATTAAACACAACCGGCATATCCAGAATGTGTCTATCTGCTGAGCGATCACTTAATGTACCAACCACACCTCGTGTAACGGTTGTGCCAAATGTATAAACTAAATCTGGTTTACTTACTTTAATTTCATCGACAAAACCATGCAAGCGTTTTTTATCTTTCTCACAATCTTTGATAATAAAGCGCACCTTCATGTTTTGACTCTTGAGAAAGTCCATAAAACCTTTCTCTGCATCAGTAATGCCGCGCCATAAAACCATCGTAACCGTATATTCTTTTTCGTCCTTAGCCTTCTCTCCAGCAAATGCTGTGCTAAGGAAAAACATCATATAAATGACAAGAGACCAACTTAATAATCTATTCATGAAAATACTCATTTAATTGACTCTTCAATCAACTCTCCGCTGTATCGATCACGGTATTGGAAAAACACTACCGATAAGAAAAAAATAACCATGCCGGTAAATGTGATTACAGCAATACCAATAAATGCACCGGGATAACCATATATAGTAATTAATATGCCGGAAATAATAGGACCTGCGACATTGCCAATTCTTTCAACAAGCCGGAAAACACCTATCGCCGTACCAACCCCAATTTCACTTGCATTGTTCTTGCTTATTTCAGTAATCAGCGCAATTTGTGGCGGTACACCTATTGCGTGAGCAACACCAAGTAAACTCATACTAATCAACACGCCGATAATATTACTTTCAAAGTACAACACCATTAATGCTAATGTTGACATGACACCACCAACCACAATCAGCAAAGTATAACATTTGGTTTTATCTGCAATTCTACCTATAACTGGCGAAAGCAATATCATTGCAATCCCATACGTCATCATTACCCGACCAATCGACGACTGCTCAGTACCAAGGGTCGACATATACAATGGCCCGGTATAATAAAGGAAACCGGTAAGGGCGATCTTTGCGGGCACAGCAGCAAATAAAGTCAGCGCCATAAAGCGCGCATTCGAAAGTACTTTTATATAATCTGAGAAGGTAACTTTTCTCAAGTTATTGTGCTTTTTATGATCTTTATGTTCATGAATAAATCGGGCAACGAATGCTGCTGCCGCTAATGATAATAACCCGGACAAAATAAACGTTGAGTTATAACCAATGTGTCCAGCCAAAATACCGCCAATAGCCGCCCCACATAACGAACCGGAAAAGAAGCCGGCTAGAAACATTGCCATACCACGCGTACGATTCTCTGAATTAGTGTGATCGGTTATGTAGCCCTGACAAGTAATAAACACAATGCCATAACCCACCGCAGTAATACAACGCCACAACAATAAATCATATATGCTCTGCGACAAGCCTGTCAGCACCAGACCAATCGTAGTGATAATTGCACCAACCATAAATGATTTACGCCGCCCAACACGATCTGACCATCCTCCTGCCGTCGGTAATGACAGTGCCCAGATCAACATAAATATCGAAATAGGTAGCCCTATGACCATTTCCTTGGATAAACCATATATAGGCTCATATAACTCTTGAACAAAAATAGGGAAAAATGATAATGACAAAGACTCAGAAAAAATAAGTAGAAAAAGTGCTGGGCGAATATACATCGTCAATTCAGTAGAAACTTTTTCCATGGATTCTGGTGGTGTAAACAAATTAATGCGTGTCGCAGTGTCTATGTACCCACCGATAGCAGAAGAAACCTTCTTATCGCCAAGTGAAAATTTAAGTCGATTAATACGCTCGGTTAATAAATAGTAACTATCATTAAGCTTAAATAATGCAGCATTAATATAACCAGTAAATCGACCTATCTCATCGCGAGATTCAATATCTGCCATATGTGAGAAATCACCATCACTTGCATTTTTAAGTAATTTCTTTAGTGACGCTACCGGCGTAGATATGGTAAACACCATCAAAAAATAAAGTAATTCAAGGGAAAATAAAATTGAAACAACAATGACTGTTATTATGTCTAACAGGCTCTCTTGCAAACGCTTTTGTATCAACCCTTTAGCCTGACCAAGGTGAATGTAACCTAATACATCACCATTATTTGAGTTAATAGATAAAGAAGTATTATAGAAACCTCCTACTAATGATGTTTTAATATCCCCCTCAGCAAGCGCATCAAAATCCACATCCGAAATATTATGCGCCTTTCCCACCTTATACAAAGGTACATGAGATTTATTGGTGATGATTATATATGAAAGATCAATATGTTCGCTTTTAACATCATCAAGATAATCATCCATCCCGTTTAAAGAATTAAATGCCGCACCATAACCAACAACTTTTATAATGACATCATGTAAAGATTCACCAACTGTCACCGTTTTTTTATGCATTTCAGGCGCAAGTGTTTTTTCCATATAACTAAGAGAAAAAAATGACATAATGATCGTTGCAACAAGAATTGCGCTGATAGCGAGCGCCATCATGCTTATTTTGATAGGGATCCTGAGCTTAAACATCGCTACTGTTCCTTTCGAGTTCATCAAGATCTCGAGTAGCTGCATCAAAGCTTAATAATAACTCCTGTGTTTTTTCATGGAAAACTAAGTAACTATTTTCAAAGTTCCCCCTCTCCGTAATTTCATCTGGATCGTGATGAGAATCATCCATCAAATGCGCGAGCGCATAACCCATATCAGCCAAGCGCTTCCTGAATTTCTTGGTTATAAAATACACTAAAATCAATACCAACATTGATACTATAGATATACTTAAAATAGAGTGTTGAAGAAGAAACCAGCGGGTTTTATCTAAATATTTATTCTCCAACTGATTTGAATAACCAATTCTTAATTCGCCAACTTTTGCAGAAAAATTATTAAAAATTGGCATACTGAGCACAATAATATTATCAGCTTTAACTATTCTATAATCCGAATTATCAATCAGCATACTGTCTTTCATACTAACTAATGACTTCGCACCTAACGTTGCTTTATCTTTTCCATAAAGCACTTCTTTATTTTCTGACACTATTTGCAATACTGCTATATCAGCATTCTTAGAAGCAAAACCCTCAACTAACGCCTGGGCATTGCGCAACTCATCTATATTAACGCCTACATTTAAACTGTATTCAATAGACTTCTTCAAGTCCCCACCAAGCACAATGTAGCGCGCTTGAGTGATATCTGAATACGACCTGCTAAAATTGAAATATGTCAGAAACGCTGTTAATAAAACCGCAAAACTCACCACAAAAGTAATTGTCAATGTGAGCTTTATAACAAGACCAATGTCTTTCTGCGAAATCTTTGTCGGCGATTCGCACACGTATTCATCTTCTTCTAATAGATCGTTTTTCATTTGCTATTTATCTCGTCTCTTCTACCGCATAAACATCAACATCCTCTGTTCGACCTTTTACCTTCTGCTTCCCTAGGTGTACGAAATCAAAACCTTCTTTATTTTTAATCCCGGTATAAGTTTTATCATTAATTAAAATATTATATTCAGGATATTCTTTAGTCAGTGTTTCAAGCCGTGCCGCAACATTAACAGCATCACCAATAACGGTATAAAGAAAACGTTCTAAAGAGCCAACCTGTCCAGCAACAACTTCACCAGTACTTATTCCAATTCCGCACAATACGGCAGGATCACCGCGTTGTTCACGCTTCAAATTCATTAATGCCAATTTTTTACGCATTTCTAGAGCAGCAGAAACAGCATTAAATTCCATCTCCTGCTGAGAGTCTGGTGCACCAAAAATAACGACAATCGCATCACCAATAAAATTATTAACATAGCCGCCCCATTCTTGAACAGCTTCAGTCATTTCAGTTAAATATTCATTAAGGAATTCTACTACCTCGTCTGGATCCATTTTCTCGCTCATAGTCGAAAAACTACGTATGTCCGCAAAAATGACACTCACATGACGATTTTCACCGCCTAATTTAACATCCCCCATCAATAATTTTTCTCTAACCTCAGGAGAAACTACTCGGCCAAATATATCTCGTTCTCTTTCTCGCTCTCTTACGCTCGCCACCATCAAATTAAAGTTGCGCATAAGTGTTCCAAATTCATCCTCGCTGGTTATTTTTATTTCACCCTCATCATAGTTCCCATCGCGTACTCGATCGGCAGCAAGCATTAGTGCATGAATAGGCTTAATAAATGATCGAGAAAAGAGCAATGCTATTATGGTGAAAATAAAACCAACACCTATCACACTATAAAGCACATTATAAAATTGTTTATTTAATGGTTTTGCGAAACTGCTTTGCGTAGTGCTGATGCCAACAACCCAGCGATGGTTTTTAACAGGTGCATATCCGGAGATTTCTTCTTCTCTTGTCAATGGGGATATGTAGCTTACTGTCCCCGGATTTTTAGCCCCTATAATTTCATCTGCAAGCTTATCAAAACCAAGACTCTCAATATTATCAAGTAAGAAGCGTTTGCTTTTTATTATTAGATTAAGTGACTTTTTTGAAAGCGGTGCCAAACTTTTATATAGTAATTTTCTATTCGGGTGATAAATAAGCACCCCTTCACTGTCTATCAAATATGCAGTTCGTTGCACCCCATTTGCCTCATCAATAATATTCGATACTGCCGAACCGGAAATTTTTACAACAATAACTCCTTCAACCTTACCTGTCTTTCCTAATACTGGCCCTGAGAAGAATAAGCCAGGTTTCTTACTTACATCACCAACCGTTATATTTGAGACATAAACATGCCCCTGAACCGCCGCCTGAAAATATTCTCGATACGAATAATTTCTACCTATGAATTTTTCTGCTGGAGCAGATAATACGTTTCCTTTTCTATCCATTACTAATAACAATTCAAGCTTGTCATCTGCAAATACTAAGCGTTGCAATTTTCCTTGCACAGAATCGGCGACCTTTTTATTGTGCTCATTAACTAGCTCAATAATATCCTTCTCCGTACCTAAATATTTAGTCAGAAACCGCGTATCGCTGATCAATTGATCAATACGATTTGCTGTTGCCACGGATAACTGCTGGAGGTTCCGTAATTCGGTTTTGGATATACTTGCGACGCTTCCTTGCAGATTATAATATGCAGTAAAAATCATCGGTAACAATGCTGTTACCACTAGAATTGCCGATAATTTAATGGAAATTGGCCATGCACGCAGTTTTAATATTCTTTTTATTTTCATTGCTTAAAATATCGCCTTTCAAATCATAAATCGTTGTTTATTAGATTTTATATAAAATGGTGCGACAGAGCGCTGCTATTTCAGGTTTTATCTGGGAAAATACCTTGCTTTTACCGTAACGCTGATAATTGTATTTTGTGCTGATTTAGTGGAGATTCTATCAACTTACCACTATCTACAATCCCTTATGACTATAGGTTAGCGATCTCTAAAATACTATAGTGATGCTAGATAAATTCCGTATTTAGTCTTCAAATAGAAAAGGATCCTCTAGCAATCAATGTCCGTTGCAAGATGCGTTTATTATTGATTAAAAACAGAGCGATATTAGTCAATGCTTAAGTACATTTAATCTTAATGGTCAAACCGAGGGCCTTATCAAAACCTACTTCCCACAATAAACTAAAAAGCCGTCCATAAAGGACGGCTTTTGGGTTTATATGGCGGAGAAGCCATGGATGGCTGAAGCTTGAGCAACAAGGTTGTTGCTCGGAAGAAGGGATTACTCGGCACATTAATATGAAATGTGCCTCACCCTTCGGGCCACTCTGCGAGCGTTCAAAATCGCCGCCGCGATTTTCTCGAACCGAGGACCTTATCAAAAACCACACTTCCCACGATAAACTAAAAAGCCGTCCATAAAGGACGGCTTTTTAGTTTATCTGGCGGAGAAGAAGGGATTCGAACCCTTGATACGCTATAAACGTATACACGCTTTCCAGGCGAGCTCCTTCAACCACTCGGACACTTCTCCTAAATCAGGCGGAGAATTGTAGCATACCCATCCACCTAACCGACAGCTCGCTGTGCTTCAATTGCTTTCCCAACCAACTGAATAAGTACTTTGAAGCGTTTATATGTCGCTTCATCAAGGTGACAATCTTCTGTATGGCGGTCTACATAGAACATACCAATTGGTTTATCGGTGACAAATACTGAACCGGCAAAGAATGAACCTGTATGGATGATCTTTTTCAAGGAATCCGGCACAAGTTTCCCGTACTTATCCTTATTGTCATCATTCAACCAAATGCTCTGTGGTTTTTTCATGACATGGGTAAATAAATTCGTCGGGAATAGAGATATCTTGAATTGATTAAATTCCGGGTCGTTATCGGTACCTGACATATATCGAGCATTGAGTTCATCATGCTCAGCGCCTTCTAACATTGTAAATACAACACGATTTAACCCCAGTCCATCATGTAAGCATCGTGTTACTAAATGCATTAATGAATTCAGGTCTAAACTTCTAGCTTCGGTTTGTATTTGTAAAACAATTTCTTTATAAATATCCAGCTGAGGCATTAAGCAGAAATGATGATGTCCATGTTCATCCGTAACAATTTGATTACCTTCAACATCAATCTCAAACTCCGGTATTATAGGTAATAAAGCAGCCGCATGTATTACGCCATACCATTCTGATTCGCGCGCAGCATCCACTGCATTACGATGTATCATCCTAACCGTTCGACTAAAATCAAATTCAAGATAGTCTGCAATATGTTGAGTACAATCCAGCATCTCTTTTGTATACCAGCCTGCTTCGGCTAATCGCGCCAACTGACAAGCCAACATCACACCGTAGACACGTGGATTGGTCGCTTTATCGGCAGAAAGTGCATCGGCAACTAATTCAGGCAATTTCCATTTGACAGCTAAAGCATGGCTTAATTGCTTAAGGCTAAAACCGAGTACTAGATACTGCGCTTCATCTGCAGACATATCATCTTCGGCAACCACTGTACGAATTTTATTTATTTCATCGCCACCATTTAACAAAATCGACATCGCACCAATGTTATGCAGAAAAGCCGCGACAAAAGATTCTTTAGGAACCATATCGGCGCGTTGCATAGCCCAATCATAAGCTTGATAAGCGGCATGAAATGCACGGCTCATCACATGTATATAGGCACGCATGTGTTCGTCTTCAGCCGGTAGTGATAACGAGTCCATTTCGTCAGGTAAATGTTTGACCTTTTCAAGCCCAATCATCATTGTGGCACTTTCAAGGGTAGTCACATCTGATGATAAACGTCCTCGCGGTAAGCTATTAGCCCAGCGCAGCATAGTTAAAACGGCGCCTGTATCATGCAACATACTGTCGCAAAAATGATCCATACTCATACCTTCCGATGACTTTATCGCCACCACACTCTTCGCTGTTACCTCAAGTATTGGGAAGCGGATATCCGCAAGCAATTCAACCCATTCATCAAGACTGCGTTTATTGGTATCAGTTTCTATCATTACGCTCGTTTGTACCTAATTTCACCCTCTAACACCCTTATTTATCGGCGCCTATAGCAATTTCATTAATTACTATTCGAGGCGCCGCTACGATTACCACTTGCATCTAAAATAGACTAAAGATTGGTATTTTGCTGCCGATAACGTCGATTAAGAAGATACAAAATACTTGGAGTTAATATGCTAGCCATTATTGGCGTCATCGTTGTGCTTGGTTGTGTTGCGGGAGGTTATGTCCTATCGCACGGTAATCTAGTAGCGCTTTGGCAACCTTATGAATTAATAATCATTTGTGGCGCAGCCTTTGGTGCCTTTTTGATATCAAATCCCATAAAAGTAGTTAAGGCAGCCTTTGGTGGTGCAATGGGTGTTCTCAAGGGTTCGAAGTACGGTAAAAAGGAATATTTAGATCTACTTTCACTAATGTTTGATATTTTTGCCACTGTGCGTAAAGAAGGCATGATGGCCATTGAAGAACATATTGAAGATCCTCCAGAAAGTAGTGTTTTCAGCAAATACCCTAAAATAGTCAAAGATCACCATGCTATCGAATTTATCTGTGATTATTTACGTATTATTGTCGGCGGCAACATGAATCCATTTGAAATCGAAAATCTCATGGATATTGAATTAGAAACCCATCATCATGAGGCCGAACAGCCTTCCGCCGCAATCACACGTGTTTCAGATGGACTGCCCGGTTTTGGTATTGTTGCCGCGGTACTCGGTATTGTAATCACCATGGGTTCATTAAGTGAGCCTCCAGACGTTATTGGGGCTCACGTTGCAGCAGCATTGGTCGGTACCTTCCTCGGTATTCTATTTGCCTACGGTTTTGTTGGCCCTGTCGCCACAGCAATGGAGCATAAAGCATCGGATGATGCTAAGTATCTTGTCTGTATCAAAGTTTGTATCCTTTCAACACTGAACGGTTACAGTCCTCAAATTGCGGTTGAGTTTGGTCGCAAAACTTTATTCAGCACAGATCGCCCTAGCTTCACAGAGCTAGAAGAATACCTAAAAGAACAAAAAGAAAATAAGGCCTCATAAATCTGGTTGCTAAGTAATGGATGATAAAAAACAACCGATTATTGTAAAACGCATCAAAAAAGGTGGCCATGGTCACCATGGTGGTGCGTGGAAGGTTGCCTTTGCCGATTTCGCCGTCGCCATGATGGCGTTCTTTATGGTTATGTGGTTACTTGGTGCGGTGCCAACCGAAACCCTCGGTGGTATTTCCGATTACTTTGAAAACGTCAGTTTATCTGAAGGTAAAGCCAGTGTACCTACACAAGGAATGAACGGTCCAGGTGGTGCAAGTACCAGTATGATCGACATGGGCGGCATGATGGATATCGCCAAAGGTGAAGGCGATAAAATCAACCAACAAAGTAAGGCCGATGACGAGTCTGTTCAAGACGCCGATGAAGATGTAAACGCTGCGCTAAAAGCCGAAAATGAAGCAAGAAATCAAGAGAAAAAGAAGCTTAACGAGTTAATGAAAGACATGGTCGATGCTATTGGCAAAAACAAAGCGCTTTCTCCTTTCAAAGATCAATTATTACTCCAGGTCACTGCCGAAGGATTGCAGATTCAAATTGTTGATGAAGAAAATCGCCCTATGTTTAATAGTGGCGGCTCTGAAATACAAAATCACATGCGTGAAATACTTTATGAAATAGCCGGCTTCCTTGACACTGTGCCGAACCGAGTCAGCGTTAGTGGCCATACGGATGCATCACCTTTTACCGCACGAAAAGACTACAGTAACTGGGAGCTATCTGCTGACCGTGCCAATTCGGCAAGACGAACACTTGAAGAAGGTGGACTATCAACAGATAAAATCGGCCGTGTTGAGGGCCTTGCGGCATCTAATCTATTTATAAAAGATAAGCCTTTTAGTAAAACTAACCGACGCATTAGTATTTTAGTGATGAACAAAAAATCTGAAGTCGCGTTGACTGGTTTAATTGAAGATCCTGAAATTGATGATGCAAACGCAGCACCCGTGAATGATAAACCTGAAAAATTACCACCACTGCAATTACAACCAATTGAAGGTGTTATCAATAAGGAAGAAGACACGCCTCCTTCACCCTCTAAACAGTTAGAAGTAATACCAGATATCAAGGTTCTCAATGCCGTACCGGAGTCTGAGGCGAATTCATCTATCGATAAAGAAGATACTTCTTCCCCTCCCATTGATCTAATCAAACTGCCGCCCATTATCGATCCAAGTCTATTACCTCGTAACTAGATGAGATCTATCTACGATATTCCATTCCATACATAAAAAACCAATATTCACCCGTAAGTTATTGATTTAAATTTATTATAATCATCTGGAATACATATTTTTCATCTTATAGTTGCTAAAATTAGTGACAGATAATGCTCTTTATGAAAATAATTTTCATGGAAGCTAACAATTGGAATACATATTGCGCCGCCTAACATTACTCTTAATATCACTATTACTCTTATCTAGCTGCGGTCAACCGAAGACCTTGCTCGAACAGATTAAGAAGGATGGTGTGTTATTGGTTGCTACACGTAATAGCCCGACAACCTACTTTGAAGGCCCTGATGGGCCAACGGGTTTTGAATATGACTTAATTAGCCTACTAGCCAAAGAACTTAAGGTAAAAGTTAAAATCATCACTCCGTCTAATTTATCAGATATTCTTTCTCTTGTTTCACAAAATCAAGTACACCTGGCCGCGGCGGGCCTCACTGTAACTGAGTCTCGACAGCAGTGGATACGTTTTGGACCCTCCTACCAAACCATTACCCAACAATTAGTCTATAGAATGGGTTCAGAAGGAAAAAGGCCTCGTAAACTTATCGACCTCATTGGTAAACATATTGAAGTTGTTGCTGATAGTAGTCATGCAGAACAACTAGAAGAACTGCAAGCCTCCCAACCTGAACTAGAGTGGATCGAAAACCCGGAACTGGATAGTGATGAATTACTAAATTTAGTTTGGGAACAAGTTATTGATTATAGTATCGCTGACTCAAACGAAATCGACCTTAGCCAACGTTTTTATCCTGAGCTACGTGCCGCCTTTGATATAAGTAAACCGCAACAACTCGCATGGGCATTCCCCATTGATGAAGATGACAGTCTTTACAATGCCGCTGCTGCATTTATAAAAAAAATTAAAGAAAATGGCAAACTGGATGTTTTACTTGACCGCTATTACGGACACATTGAACGTTTTAATTTTGCCGGCACGCGCACCTATCTTCGCCACATTCATAAACGTTTACCCAAGTATCGAAAGTTATTTGAAGCGGCTGCTGATAAAAACGAGCTCGATTGGCGGTTGCTTGCGGCAATTGGCTATCAAGAATCACACTGGGATCCTGAAGCACGTTCACCCACCGGGGTTCGCGGTATTATGATGCTAACACTCGCTACCGCTGACTATTTAAACATCAAAGATCGCCTTGACCCAGTGCAAAGCATTGATGGCGGAGCAAGATACATAAAAAAACTAACCAACCGTATTCCTCAAGATATAAAAGAACCTGATCGAACATGGTTTGCATTGGCCGCTTATAATGTTGGGCTAGGTCATTTAGAAGATGCTCGAATAATTACGGAAAAACGTGGCGGTAATCCAGATGTATGGAATGATGTAAAAGAAAATTTACCTTTACTCAGCAACCGCAAATGGTACAAGCAAACCAAACATGGGTATGCTCGAGGTCGCGAACCAGTTCGCTATGTTGAATATATTCGTAGTTATTATGATTTATTGATCTGGTATAGCGCGCAACTTGATGAACGCGTAACTGCAGAACCTAATGAGCCGGAAAAAAATAACGAGGCTGTAGGAATTACTTTACCTGCACTCTAAACAAACTGCCATATATACACATTTAGATATTAATACGAATTATATAAAAATCATTTAATAATTATTTGTGACAACTCGGTTACTGATTTTATTTTGAGTTTTTTCATAATGTGCTGCCGATGAACCTCAACTGTTCTCGGGCTAATTTCGAGTTGTCTGGCAATTTCTTTGTTGCTCACTGAATTTGCTAACAGCTTCATTATCTCATTCTCGCGTGGCGTCAAACTTAACAACTTCTCATCCGTAGACTTGTCAGCCAATCTTGACGTTGTCACTGTTTTCCCTTGTTCAAAAGCGGCATAGATACTTTTCAGTAATTCATCACCATTATAGGGTTTCTCCAGGAAATCAACGGCCCCTTCTTTCATTGCCTCAACCGCATTAACAACACTACCAAAACCGGTAATAAAAATTATCGGTAATTCACAGCCTTTCTTGTTCATTTCTTTTTGTAATTCAAGACCGTCCATTTCCGGCATATTAATATCAAGTACCACACAACCATCAAGAGACAGATCATGAAAGTCCAAGAAATCTAGTGCGCTTGAAAATGTTTTAGAGTTTAGTCCTGAAGAATCGAGTAACGTTGTAATTAAATCCAACGTCAAAGGCTCATCGTCGACAACATATACTGTTTTCTCTTGCATACTACTTCAACACCTTACCTTATTAATCTTTGCGTCTATCTATTACCATATGAAATTGAGTGTTATATTTACACAAGTCCATTAACGAACAATTTACTTCAACTATCATCATTAAGTTGTTTTATTAATTATTATTTACCGATATGCCGTTATTTTTTTATGTGCTAACTTAATGGTATGTGGCAATAGATGCAATGCTTACAAATACTTACGTAGTTGATATAAATCAACGCATAGAATTACGCAATAATAAATATCACTAACAAATACCCCATATATAAAATAGTATTTATAATTAACAAAAGTTAATTTAGTTAAGAAGTGTTCTGTAAAATAATTTAGTTTCGGCGCTGACGAAAGAAATTACGTAATAACTGACCACACTCATCTGCCAGCAATCCACCTTCGACGTCAATATGATGATTTAGTTTACGATCATCAGTAATTGTATAAATACTTTGTACCGCTCCAGCTCGTGGATCCGTAGCACCATACACCACGCGTTTAATACGAGCATGGGTGACAGCGCCAATACACATCAAGCACGGCTCTAAGGTTACATATAAGGTTGTATCAGGTAGTCGGTAGTTCGCCACGGTTTTAGCAGCAGCTCGTATTACTTGTATTTCAGCATGCGCAGTTGGATCGTGATTGGCAATGGGTCGATTCCAGCCTTCGGCAATTATTTCGCCATCTTTAACAATGACAGCACCAACAGGTACTTCGCCTTCTGCTTCAGCGCGCCTTGCCAATTCAATAGCGCGTTGCATAAATTGCTCATCGACACTCATCAATCAGTAAATCCACATTCATCAATCTTATTATTCCCACTCAATCGTGGCTGGCGGCTTACTCGAAATATCATAAGCAACCCGAGAGATCCCCGTTACTTCATTAATAATTCGACTCGAAACCGTTTCCAGGAATTCATAGGGTAAATGCGCCCAGCGTGCTGTCATAAAATCAATGGTTTCAACTGCACGTAACGAGACAACATATTGATAACGACGCCCATCACCTGTCACACCTACTGACTTAACCGGCAAGAAAACCGTGAACGCCTGACTGACTTTTTCATAAAGATCGTGTGCACGAAGTTCTTCAATAAAAATATTATCGGCAAAACGCAAAATATCTGCGTATTCTTTTTTCACTTCACCTAAAATACGCACGCCTAAACCGGGGCCGGGAAACGGATGACGATAGACCATGTCATAAGGCAAACCTAACTCAACACCTAATTTACGCACTTCATCTTTAAACAATTCACGTAAAGGTTCACAGAGTTTTAGTTTCATATAATCAGGCAGGCCACCGACATTGTGGTGAGATTTAATTAAATGTGCCTTACCTGTTTTAGCACCTGCAGATTCGATAACATCAGGATAAATCGTGCCTTGTGCAAGCCACTTGGCATTTTCCAGTTTATGAGATTCTTCTTCAAAAATATCAACAAAGAGGTTGCCGATAATTTTTCGTTTTACCTCAGGATCATCCTGACCCACGAGGGCATCAAGAAAACGCTGTTCGGCATCTACACGAATTACTTTGACACCCATGTGTTCTGCAAACGTCGCCATCACTTCATCGCCTTCGTTTAGGCGAAGCAGACCATTATCAACAAACACACAGGTTAATTTTTTACCAATCGCCTTATGTAATAAGGCAGCAACTACTGATGAATCAACCCCGCCCGACAAACCAAGAATAACTTCATCATCACCAACTGTTTTGCGCACAGTCTCGATACTGTCGTTAACGATATTATCGGCAGTCCATAAATCAGCACAACCGCAAATATCATGTACAAAGCGACTAATAATTCGTTCACCTTGATGAGTGTGAGTGACTTCTGGATGAAACTGCACGCCATAGTAACGGCGTGACTCATCGGCCATGCCGGCAATCGGCGCACTGTCCGTTGATGCCATTAAAGTAAAACCTTCTGGCAACTCCACTACTTTGTCGCCGTGACTCATCCAAACATCCAGCAGGCCGTAACCTTCTATGGTTTGGTGATCTTCAATATCTTTTAATAGCTCAGTGTGGCCGCGAGCTCTCACTTGCGCATAACCATATTCATGCGTGTTTGCTGATTCAACACGCCCACCTAATTGTTCTGCCATGGTTTGCATGCCGTAACAAATACCTAAAACGGGAATACCCATTTCAAAAACACAATTAGCTGCACGGGGCGACTCTCCTGCCGTAACCGTTTCAGGGCCACCAGAAAGAACAATTCCCTTCGGATTAAAATCAGCAATTGCTGATGCTTCTACATCGTAGGGATAGATTTCACTGTAAACACCCGCTTCCCGAATGCGGCGTGCAATGAGCTGCGTATACTGTGATCCAAAATCAATAATCAAAATACGATCGGCGTGAATATTAGATGACATGCAATAACCTGTTTAACTAGTAATTAAAAAAGGCGGGTCTCGGCCCGCCTTATACGATTAGCTTGAACGATAGTTCGGTGCTTCCTTGGTGATGGTCACGTCATGCACATGACTTTCACTCATTCCGGCACTGGTCACCCGCACAAACTCTGGTTTGGTTCGCATTTCGTCCAGCGTTGCACAACCTGTGTAACCCATGCTGGCACGAATACCGCCGACCATCTGGTGCAAAATGGCCAATACAGAGCCTTTGTAAGGAACCCGACCCTCAATACCTTCCGGAACCAGCTTGTCTTGATCTGCACTGTCTTGGAAATAACGATCACTCGAACCTTCTTTCTGGGACATGGCGCCTAATGAGCCCATTCCACGGTATGATTTGTACGAACGACCTTGGTACAGCTCCACTTCACCTGGTGCTTCTTCAGTACCGGCAAACATGCTACCCATCATCACGCTATACGCTCCTGCTGCTAAGGCTTTAGCTACATCACCTGAGAAGCGCACGCCGCCATCTGCAATCAAGGGAATACCATCTTTAGCCAATGCCCTGGCCACATTACTTACAGCCGTGATTTGAGGAACACCAATACCCGTAACAATACGCGTAGTACAAATCGAACCGGGGCCAATACCTACCTTTACCGCATCCGCACCGGCATCACGCAATGCTTCAGCTGCTGCAGCAGTGGCAATATTACCGCCAATCACCTGTACATCAGGGAAATGCTGCTTCACCCAACGAACTTTATCGATAACCCCTTGAGAATGACCATGCGCCGTATCAACCACAATGACATCAACACCCGCATCAACCAATGCCGTGACGCGCTCATCTTCTATTGCGGTACCAACGGCAGCCCCTGCCCGTAAGCGACCCTGCGCATCCTTACAGGCCAGCGGCTTCTCTGTGGCTTTACGGATATCCTTGACCGTAATCAGCCCACGCAACTCAAATTTATCATTAACCACCAACACTCGCTCAATGCGATGCTTCTGCAGCAAGCTAATCACTTCTTCTTTACTCGCGCCTTCCATCACTGTCACCAGTTTTTCTTTTGGTGTCATCACCTCGGAAACGGGGGCCTTATATCGGGTCTCAAAACGGGTATCGCGACTGGTAACAATACCAACCACTTTGCCTTTATCGACTACCGGCACACCTGATATTTTGTTTTTTCCTGTTAATTCAAGCACTTCGCCAACAGTTGTGGTCGGAGACACTGTAATAGGGTCTTGTACCACACCACTTTCATAGCGTTTAACTAAGCGCACTTCATTAGCCTGTTGCTCAACGGTCAGGTTCTTATGAATAATCCCCATACCGCCTTCCTGCGCCATAGCAATCGCTAAACGCGCCTCCGTAACCGTATCCATAGCAGCAGAGACCAAGGGCATATTAAGCGTAATATCGCGGGTCAGTCGCGTTGCCAAGCTAACTTCTTTGGGCAATACGGTAGAGTGCGCGGGTAGTAGCAAAACATCGTCGAAAGTGAGGGCTTCTTCAATAATGCGCATATCTGGCTTCCATTTGTAGGGCCGGCCAAATGCGGCCAGTTAATTAGCAGATAATTATAGAGATTGACGCGGGCGGGGTAAACTAGATAGCCTAGCTAAATCGTCAGAACATGTAATTTACTGTCGACTCAGGCCAAATATAGGAATATATTTAAGCTCTGGTACCGAATAACTGAATTAATACAATAATAACGTTTTATCTGGAGGAGAATCACACATGAAGAAAATTGCACTTATCGCTGCTGCTGCTTGCATGACGATTTCAACAGCTACTTTCGCTGCGGCGCCTAGCAAACATGAAGTTAGCGCAGCTATCCAAGCCGCTGTTAAATCTGTAGAAGCCGCTAAATCCGTTCGTGGTGAATGGCGTGACAGCTACAAATTCCTTGGCAAAGCTAAAAAGGCTTACCATAAAGGCGACATGGCAACCGCTATGAAATTGGCTAAAAAAGTAGAACGCCAAGGTAAAATTGGTAAAGCTCAAGCACTTGCAGAAGCAAATGCAGGCACCGCGAGTGATGCTCAGTACAAATAAGCTACTTAAATACATAGCTTAAATAAGAAAAGACCGGCCGTTGCCGGTCTTTTTTTGTCTGAAATTACATTGTTATGACAAGATGAAAGCCTCCCTAGTAAATGCAAACAGACTCCAAATAATTTAATCAGCACAGATATTTATCCTGCTACACTGCTTATATGAACGATTTTGAACAACCACAACGTGAAATATATTCCGTTTCGCAACTAACCAGCAGCGTTAGGCAAACGCTCGAGCAAAACTTTCCTCTCACTTGGGTCGAAGGTGAAATTTCTAATCTTGCTAGTCCCGCTTCAGGCCATATCTATTTCTCATTAAAAGATCCGAATTCACAGGTTCGCTGTGCCATGTTCAAAATGCGTAAACGTCTACTCGACTTTGAACCAGAGAATGGCATGCAGGTATTAGTGCGTGCCAAAGTTGGTTTGTATGAAGCGCGTGGAGACTTCCAGCTTATTATTGAACACATGGAAGAAGCTGGTGACGGTGCAATGCGCCGAGAGTATGAAGCACTGAAACGCCGCCTGCGCAATGAAGGATTATTTGAGGCAAAACACAAACAATCGATCCCTAAACTACCTAAGCAAATCGGAATCGTGACTTCACCGACCGGTGCTGCTATTCATGACATGCTCACGGTATTGAATCGACGGTTTCCGAGTATTCCTGTTCTGATTTATCCCGTTCCGGTACAAGGCGAGGTAGCTGCAAAAAAAATCTCAAAGGTGATTAAGCTAGCCAACACGCGAAAAGAATGTGATGTCTTGATCATTAGTCGCGGTGGCGGTTCACTTGAAGACCTATGGGCCTTTAACGACGAACACCTCGCGCATACTATTTTTAGTAGCAAAATCCCAGTTGTCAGTGCGGTTGGCCACGAGGTTGATTTTAGTATTGCTGATTTTGTTGCGGATGTTCGTGCGCCAACACCTTCGGCCGCTGCCGAGTTGCTTAGCCCCGATCGTAATGAATGGTTACAACGATTAACATCTCTTAATCGTCGGCTCATCTCAAGCGTGCAGAATCGACTGAGCCAAAATTCACAACGCATGGATTGGTTAAGCCAGCGTGTCAGTTCGCCGCAACAACGTCTAGATCAAGCGACTCAACGCATACAAGAGCTGCAACATCGCTTACTAAGTGCACAAAGAAATCAGCAGCAACAATATAGCAGTCAATTACAAATGCTACAGGCAACGCTCTTGCACCATACCCCCGCACAGAAAATCAAGAACTTACAACAACAACAAATTGTATTGCATAGTAGATTGCAACAAAGCATGCAAAAAACGCTGCAAAAGAACGGTGAACGACTTTCACTTGCCAGCAATACCCTTGATGCCGTTAGCCCATTAGCAACGCTTGGCCGTGGCTACTCTATCGCACGCCGCGTTGATACCGGTGAACTTATCCGTGATGCCGCTGCCATAAAGCGAGGAACTCGCATTGAAACCCGTTTAGAAAAAGGCCGTTTAATATGCAACGTCGAAGACAGCAAACTCGATTCATGAAATCTTTTCGCTACATACTGATATCGCTATTATTCACATTAAGTAGCGCAGCTTCCGCTCTACCTGAACACACGGCTATCCCTGGTGGTGTGGCGGTTATCCCTCTTGAGAAGCCCAGTAAAAATGACGTGCCTGTCGTTACCTACAAAAAACGTCGTGCCATGGTTATTAAAGAAAATGATAACTGGGTAGCCGTTGTTGGTATTGGCCTAACTGCCAAAACTGGCAGGCATTCTATTAAAGTAAAATCACACGGCGATATCCCTTACACACAACACTTTGTTGTTAAACCAATGAAGTACAAGACTCAGCATCTAAAAATAAAAAATAAACGTAAGGTCAATCCTAATGCAGAAGATCTAAAACGTATTCGCGCCAATAAAAAAGAAATCATTGCTGCACTTGCGCATTGGAGTGACAATAACGCGGTTTCAACTGATTTTGTATTGCCTGTGCAAGGTCCTTTTAGTAGCCCCTTTGGACTGCGGAGATTTTTTAATAACCAGGCGCGCAAACCACATAGCGGCCTGGATATTGCTGCTGCACAAGGTACGCCCATTGTCTCACCTGCCGATGGAACGATAATTGAAACAGGCGATTACTTCTTTAATGGTAATACCGTATTCATTGATCATGGGCAAGGCTTGGTAACAATGTACTGCCATATGCATACTATTGATTTAAAACCTGGCCAATTTGTAAGACGTGGCGATAAATTTGGTACCGTTGGAAAAACCGGACGAGTAACAGGCCCTCACTTACACTGGGCAGTTAGCTTAAACAATAAACGCGTTGATCCGATACTGTTTCTTGCCAAAAAAGACATCGTTGTTAATAAATAAGATTTAGCTTTCGATAACTAACGGAGGCACAGGACAACCAAGCACTTCAGCAATAGCGCGATATAACTCAGATTCCTTATGAGTGATCTTTCCGTCCGCTATTAAACATGCTGCGCATGCCTTTAATAATTTCTGTTTATCCAGCGGCACCAATTGATTAAGCTTACTTAGTGCGCCATCCAACACCTTAAAACTAATTTCACCTTTAGCATGTAAAGAAATCGTTAGTCCACTTAATTCATCTTGTGCTGCCGCAAAGGCATCAACATCGCTCAAATTTTGTTGTCCGTCTATATACGCCATCACTGACAGCAACAAACCAACTTCGTCAGTCGTTTTTTCAATCGAAAAATATTTTTTTGAACTTGTTGGCTGCTTCTCAAAAACCCGGCGCAAATGATGTAGAACTAATCTCTCAAGGATCCATTCAAATAAACTAACTTTCCCATCAAGATCAATTAATCGTTCAAGTATACTTTTAAATAATTTATATTGTGGCAATGATAACTGGCGCAACGAAGGCAGCGATAACTCAACAAGTGGTAAACGGGCATTTACTGCGAGTTCATTACGCACAGCAAGTAACTCAAGCACCTGTTTGTATACACCGGAATCTGCATTGTATTCAATATGCGATAATTGTCGTTTACGGATATCTTCATCATCATCAATCAATAATGTATAAATAACGGCACGCGCTCCATAGGGTTCACGTGCCGCAATAGCAAACTTCTCTGGCAGACCTGCTAATAACTTTATTGCCACATCGAGGTTGTCTTGTTCAGGTGCGCCGGTTTTAGCCAGTTGTTCCGCTCCTGCGATGATAACTGCTGCGGTTGCTGCAATAGTCTGTTTTTTCCTAAGATCATCTTTCGCTTTATTCTCTGTGTTATTATCAGCTTCTTTATATTTAGGCTTGTTAGCAACAAAAACACCGTCCCATGATGGACGCACTCGTTTAATTCGTTCATCTAGAGGAGGATGTGTCGCAAATAAACCTGAATAAAAACTACTCATACCGGCACCGAACAGACAATGGCTGATTTCAGAACACTCCGGATTTTCAATATTCGACCCATATTGACTAGCGCCAATATTAATCAACGCTCCCGAAATGCCATCTGGGTTGCGTGTAAACTGAACCGCGGAAGCATCGGCAAGAAATTCACGTTGCCGACTCACTCCGGCTTTAATGAGATTGCCGAAGAATGTGCCCGCATAACCAATCGCCATCAAACCTAGACCAAGTCCTGCCATACCCGCGCCATTTTTACGACTGCGCGCGCCGGAACGCATCAGGTAATAACCAATGATGCCAATAACTAAAATCCCATGCAAAATACCAATCAATCGAATATTGAGACGCATGTCACCATTAAAGATATGACTAAATTCATGCGCAATGACACCTTGTAGCTGTTCACGATCAAGTGTCTCAATTGCACCTTGTGTGATCCCGATTACGGCATCACTGGGTGTAAGGCCTGCGGCGAAGGCATTAATGCCCGCTTCGTCCAACAAATAAACCGGGGGAACCGGTGTTCCTGATGCAATCGCCATTTCTTCAACAACATTTAGAATCTTCTGCCGATCAAGACTTGAATCGCCATGTGTCAGCAATTTACCACCTAACATTTCTGCAACGGCCGCCCCGCCGGACGATAAACTACTCGTTTTATATACACTACCGATAAAGACAACACCGACAACGACAGCACTCACTGACAAGAAAACCTGCCAATCAAATAAATTAAAAATACTACTCGCCTCTGGGCTAACAAGTACATTACTTACTCGTGTCGATTCTACACCGACAAAGCCAAAAACGAACATGACTAATACATTCGTCATGATTAAAAGCGCGAGCACCGCCAAGCCAAACAGAAAAATTAATTTCCGTGTGCTCGTACGCGCTTGTTGCTGATGTTGAAAGAAATCCATACGGATTTACATCGCTATATAAAGCAGACTTAGAAAGAGACTTTAGGCGCGGCCTGAATAGCTTCGCTATCTTCAAATTCAAGAAGACTCGCATCGGCACTGTGCCCAAAAGGGCCCGCGACCATATTTTGTGGAAAGGATTGCTTGTAAGTATTGTAAGACATCACCTGATCATTAAATGCTTGTCGAGCGAAAGCAACTTTATTTTCTGTCGCCGATAACTCTTCACTGAGCTGCATCATATTCTGATTCGCTTTGATATCAGGATACGCTTCCATGAGCATACTGAACTTACCCATGGCGCCGGTTAAGTTCGCTTCTGCACCCACTAAGTTCTTCATTGCCTCAGCATTGCCCGGATCATTCGCTAATGCATCTAAACCTGACGAGGCACTGTTACGCGCAGCAATAACCGCTTCGAGAGTTTCTCGCTCATGCTTCATGAAACCCTTAGCCGTTTCAATTAAATTCGGAATTAAGTCATAACGACGCTTTAACTGTACTTCAATCTGTGAAAAAGCATTTCCATAACGATTCTTAAGTGCCACTAATTGGTTAAATATACCAATGAAATAAAAAACAATCGCTGCAAGAACAACCAAACTGACAATAGTTGAGATATCCATTTCGACCACCTTATATTATTGTTTCGTAGTATTAATATGGTGTTTATTTTACATAATTCAAGACCATAATCTTAGTCAATATTAACATCACATCCTGATTTACAAACAATATATTTGCTCTTTTCTTATATAAAAACTAAAAATAAAAAAGGGCCGCAAAAGCGGCCCGAAATTGTGTGATAAAAAAATTATGATTTATTGAAGATTGTCTGCAAATGATGTCACAGCAGTACCGCCATTACGTCCAACAGCTGGAATTTCGATAAAGGCATCAACTGCATTACCATTGCCATCTTCCACAACTGCATTGTCATCACCAACATGCCCAAATGGTACAAATAATTGAGGTCCATCGAATGGTGCTTGACGATTCACAACACGTTGATCAGTTAATGCCTTCAAGAAAGCAACAATGTTGTCTCTATCTGCACTATCAAGACCATTTTGGTTCAGTCCAGCAAATGAGTCCTGAAAAACACCATCGACGGCACCTTCATTTTGAATAATACCCAGCCCCGTAATCTCAACTGGATTTTGTCGGGTCGCATCAAAACCGATGAGTGGATGCGGTTGATCAGAATTATTCGGATCGAAGGTACGGAAGTTGCCACCACGTAAGTAGAAGTCGACAACGTCCTCGAGCGTGTCTTCACCGCCATTATGGAAGTATGGAGCGGTAAGTTCGACATTTCGCAGGGTCGGGATTTTAAATGCACCATCGGCACCTACATCCGTATCCAGTTCCGTTGCGGTTCCATCAATTTTTGGATTATCGTATTGACCTAAATGAGTCAAACGCCCAAAGCTTAATGGATTGCCAAATGGATCAACGCCACCAACACCAAGGTCATCCAGTGTAGGACGAACACCAATGTTGTTGAAACCTTCATCTATCAAATCGCCACGACGAATACGTGTAAAACCACGCTCATCAACACGACTGACTGCAGCAAAAGTAAACTCACCACGGCCATGACAGTTCAAACAACGCGCTTCAGAATCAGCCAAATGAAAACCGACTAACTCAGACTGCGTCAATGCATTCTCATCACCATCAAGGAAACGATCAACGGGTGAATCATCAGAAACCAATGTGGCTTCATACATTTGAACGGCTAGACCGAAGAACAATGAGAAGTTCGCTTCCATATGAGAGTAAGTATTGTCAGGATTATTCTTTGCAATATTACTATCAACTACAGTACGGCTGCCATCACTATTAAGCATGACGAATTTCTCACCCTGCCACCACTTTTGGTGAAAGGCTTTCTTGATCATCTTCTCGTAACTGCTGACCTTCAAACCAGGTTTGCTTTTACGTGCAAGCTTACCCAGTACGCTGTCTTGATGATGAACCTGTTGCTTACCTAAAGGTCGTAACGCCTTATCACCCTTTTCCTTCTTGTGAGCAATAAACTTGTCACCAATTTCCATCCAGTAACGGCCATTTGCTGACATCTCAAACTCACTCAATGGTGGGCCGACTGCCTGTGAGGCAAGTGACGAATTATCGATGCTCACTCTGACCGCTTCGATATTATCGTTATTACTGGTTTTCACATAGACAAAGGCATCCGGATCATTATCACCAAATGGACTAACGCCATTAAATATATTATTGGCTCGACCATCCCAGAAGTTACGGTGGTTAAACACCGCATTAATCACCGTTGGTGTATTACGTGGTTCAACACGACGTGTATTTACACCACCTACCTGAAAACCGATAGGATCAGATTCAGGTGAAGTTTCATCAATAGCTTGTCCTGTATTGGCATCAACAAATTGCGAAAAACTCACACCTTGTGAAGCAACCACATCGTTTGAATCGCGAATAACCGCCGAGGTAAACACCCGTGGATCCGCTTTAACATGGAACGGAAAGTCCCCTGCCGCTAGCGTCGCATTAGGTCCCTTATTTGCAAACGCCGTATCAGCATTTGAAGATGCATCCTGGTTCGATACTAGCAAGCCTGGGCTAATTTGATTTATTGCACGACTATCCGCACCGGCATTAAAGTGACAGCTGGCACAGGCCTGTGTCGCATCGCTACCCACTTGCATGTCCCAGAACAATGCCTTACCTAATTCGATGGCACGCTTTTTATCTTTGACAAACTCACTGAGATTAGATGGTTCCGGAACCGGAATCGTTTTAAGCGAGGTAATTTCGGCTCTAATTGTCCGGCCCTCATTTTCAATTTGATCTAGAATTTGCAAACTAAGATCAGCATTTACTGCCGATGATAATAGCCCTCCAGATACAATAATGGCTACCCCTAAAAAGCTCTGTCGTTTAAATATATTATTCATAACTACTTCTCCCTGTATTTGTTATCACACAAGTTTACTACTTTATTATTTTTTTACGTTCCTCAATCACTGGGAACGGAGGATATTCTAACAATACTTTCATGGTTTTGTGTCGCATAGCTCACACTTTTATAACAATTGTTTTTAGGCATGTATTAATTATGCCTTTTTAGACTGACTCTAATTATTTGCGAATATCTAATATCTATTTCAACTACCCTCCTCCAATTGATGCCAGTACTAAATATGGGCATGATAGTGCTATGGATAAAAAACAAGAACATGATAATAAATTAGATCAGCATCTGGCCCTGCTTGCTCGTATGAGCCAAGAATTTACAACTTCGCTTGATATTGAAGAGACGTTACAGAATGCCATCTCACAGATGATGGATTATATGAATGCAGAAGCAGCTTCAATTTTTCTACTAGAAAATAATGATACAGAATTGGTTTGTCGTGCTTGTGCTGGGCCCATAGAATTACTCGGTCTTCGTCTTGCAGCAGATCAAGGCATTATTGGTCATACCGTTAAGAAAAATAAGATTCAAATGGTACTTGATGTAAGCGCCGATCCGGATTTTACTGCACAGGTTGATGAGCAAACAGGTTTTACCACACGTTCCATTCTCTGTGCGCCCTTAACCGTGATGGATAAAAAACTCGGTGCTATCGAGTTGATTAACAAAAAAACAGATGATGGGTTATTTGTTACTGACGATCAGCATATGCTCACTGCACTGGCCTCATCTGCCGCACTTGCTATACATAATGCCGCTATGGCCGCCTCCTTGGTTGAGCAAGAGCGTATTCAACATGAACTTGAACTTGCGAGTGAGATTCAAGGCAATTTACTACCTTCTCCCCAAAGCGCTGACTTTCCTATCCACGGTTACAACTTGCCGATGCGTGAAGTATCAGGAGATTTTTACGACTACTTTACTATCCCAGGTGGTCGTATCGTTTTTAATCTCGCCGATGTTTCGGGCAAAGGCATGAATGCTGCCTTACTTATGGCCAAAACAAGCAGTTTGTTTCACTGCTTGGGGAAAACCCAAACATCGCCTGGCAAATTATTAACCATGATTAATAATGAAGTACATGAAAACAGTACCCGTGGTATGTTTGTTACCATGGTTGGTGGCATTTTTGATCCTGCAAGTAATGAGATATTACTTGCAAACGCAGGACATCAACCGCCATTACTCCAACACGCCGATGGTCAATTCGAAGAGATTCTTGGCGAATCCCCTCCACTCGGCATTCTCCCCGACATTGAATTTCCTGAAACTAAGCTGCAATTAGCCAATGGATCACTCTATATATATACCGACGGAGTCACAGAGTCACACCTAAATGGTCAAATGCTTGGCGAGGAAGGTTTTCAGGATATGATCAACACACATCGAGAAAAACCTGCTGCTGAACGCCTTAAAGCCATGTTTACCAGTCTGCAGCGTGATGACCGCCTATTACACGACGATGTGACCGTATTGGTTATCGAAAATACTCTTTTGCCACCGCCTCTCTGTCTACTTATTAAGTCAAACCCGAGTGAACTCAAAGGCTTACGCGATTGCGTGCGTGAAACAGTACTAACAGCAGGCTGTTCACCTGAACAAGCCGAAAGCATTGTATTAGCGATTAGTGAGGCCGCAAACAACATTATCCAACATGCCTATGGCGATGAAAATGGTGATATTGAGCTTGATATTAGCCTCAATCACGACACTGATCCTGCACAATTCGTTATAGTTCTACGCGACTATGCCGACACTATTGATATCAATGAGATAAGGTCTCGTACATTAGATGATGTACGTCCGGGTGGTCTAGGAGTACACTTTATGAAACAGTTGATGGACAGCCTAATCTATACTGTACCTGAAGATGGATTAGGTAATCGTCTCGAGATGAGAATAACAATCAATGAAAAAAGACAGTGACAATCCTGTGAGTTTCGAAATTGATGATAAGCAAGGATATCTCGTTGTTCGCTTTGCTGGCGAAATCGATCTCTATGGCACACCGCATGCCCGTGAAGTTATACTCAACTGCGTTAAATCAGACCGCAATACCGTTATCGATCTTTCCGCTGTGACTTATATTGATAGTTCCGGTGTCGCCAGTCTTGTTGAAGGTTACCAACTAGCCAAAACCAAGCAACTTGAATTCGGGCTTATCAATATCAGCGAAGCCGTAATGAATGTATTGCAGCTTGCCCATCTCGATAAAGTATTTTCTATTCACGATTCACTCGATGAACGATTACAGGCTGGCTGATTAAAAGAATAAATAGTGCTAAAGACCTTTACCGAAAAGCTTGGGCAAACCACTATACGCGGTGTTGAAGAACTGGGTTACTCGCTTGCCCTTCTGGTTGAATCCCTCTATTGGCTTGTCTTTGGCTTTCGCCGCCGCCAGGCAGTAAAACTTCCCTCCATTTTTAGTCAAATGATGTACATTGGCATTCAAGCCCTACCCATCGTTACCATACTCGCCTTTGCCATCGGTATGATGCTCGCGATTCAAGGCATCGCGACATTAAAAACCTTTGGAGCGGAATCACAAGTGGTGCTGGGTATCGCTCTTTCGGTCACACGTGAATTCTCGCCACTCATTATCGGTATCCTTGTTGCTGGCCGCTCAGGTTCTGCATTAGCCGCGCGCATCGGTACCATGCAAATGGCACAAGAAATTGATGCCCTACGTGTTATCGGGATTAGTCCTGTTCGTTACTTAGTCACCCCTGCAATGATCGCCATGCTGATTATGTTACCGGCACTCACTTTCTTTGCCGATCTTGTTGCCCTATTAGGCGGTGGCGTCTATAGCTCGCTCGAACTGGGCATGAGCTTACAAGCCTATGCAGACCGAACCATTGAAGTACTCAAGATCGATGACATTACACAGGGCTTATATAAAAGTTTGGTATTTGCCGTGATCATTACCCTGGTTAGTTTTGTTAATGGTTTCTCCGTTACCGCAGGTGCTGAAGGTGTTGGTCGGGCAACAACACGTTCAGTGGTGTTATCAATTACCTATATCATCATCGCTGATATGGTCTTCACTTTCTTCCTGACACATTAATCATGGCTAACCACGACACACAAACTGACCAAGTTACCATTGAGGTAGAAAACCTCGTCACGCACTATGGCAGTACTCGCATATTAAATAATATTGATATGCAAGTGAATGCAGGTGAGATCATGGTGATCATGGGTGGCAGTGGCTCAGGCAAGAGCACCTTACTGCGTTACATGCTCGGACTACATGAAGCAACCAGTGGCAGCATTAAACTATTAGGCCATGACATTACAAAAATCAGCGCCGAAGAAATGGACGCCCTGCGCAAGAACATGGGTGTATCTTTTCAAGGTGGTGCATTATTTAATTCCATGACAGTTGGCGAAAATGTTTGCCTGCCATTACGCGAACATACTCAGCTTGATGAAAACACCATACAGATCATGGGTCGTATGAAATTATCTGTTGTCAATCTTGGTGGCTTTGAAGATCTTATGCCGGCACAACTTTCTGGCGGCATGATAAAGCGTGCTGCATTAGCCCGTTCCATTGTTATGGATCCAAAATTATTATTTTTCGATGAACCCTCAGCCGGTCTCGATCCTGTTGCTGCTGCAGAACTTGATGATCTTATTCTGCGTATACGCAAAGCGCTTAATACAACCATTGTTGTCGTTACTCATGACCTTGACAGCACATTCCGAATTGCAGATCGAATCACTGTGCTTGATAAAGGTGATATCCTGATGATTGGCACGGTTGACGAAGTGCGTAATTCAAATAATGAACGTATTCAGAGTCTACTCAACCGCGAAGCACGGCATGTAGAGATCGATGCTGATGAATACATTAAAGAACTGACCGGACAAAAGAGCTAAGTCTTATGAAACATGAAAATGTAAATTATCTGGTTGTTGGCAGTTTTGTGCTGGCAATGATTGTTGCACTGGTAATTAGCTTAACGCTTATTAATGGACGTGATGGTGATACAGAAAGCTACCATGTTTATTATGACAGTGTCGCAGGGCTCAAGTATGGCACCATCATTTCCTATGAAGGTTACCAATTAGGCCAGGTAGAATCTGTAGAGCCCGTACAAGACAAAGGCAAAACACGTTACAAAGTCACTTTTGGCATTCGTGAAGACTGGAAGGTCCCTTCTGATAGTGTTGCACAAATTGTCTCATCCGGTTTACTAGGCGGTATCTCTATTAATATTAATGAAGGCGTTAGTGATACGGCGCTAAAATCCGGTGATACATTACAGGGGCAAGAAGGAGCTGATCTGTTTGCCGCCGTTGGTGGCGCTGCAGGTGATATTAAATTACTCATTGGTGATGTTCGAAAGTTTGTCGGCACGCTTAACAAAGAAGCAGGGCTACTCGATGATGCCAAAGAATTATTGGCAAGACTCAATAATAGTGCCGCCAATCTGGAAGGAATACTCAGTGACGGCAATGCAAAGAGCATTAACGAGACTGTTAAAAACTTAAGCTCGCTGGCACAACGACTCGACCAAACCATTACCGAGGTTGATCATACAATTGCCTCTGCGGGCAGTCTTGTTAATGAAAACCGCGACGACCTAAAACGTTCCATAAAATTAATGAGCGCCAGTCTGGAAACGGTCTCACAGCATATCGATACCATTACCTATAACCTTGAAGGCACTAGCCGCAACATGAATGAGTTCAGCCGCCAAATTCGCGAGAATCCCGGACTATTACTCGGCAGCACACCACCGAAAGACAAAGCAGCGGGAGGTGCAAAATGAGTAGCCATCACAGCATGCTTTCAAGATTCAACATAATATTGCTGGCAACCCTGCTTGCTTCCTGTTCGGCACAGCCACCCGTGCCGGAAGATAATTTTTACCAACTACCTGCGCCAAAAATAACAGCTAGCACAAAGACAATTACCGATACCTTGTCTGTAAAAAGATTAGTCTCAGACGGACTTCATAGTGAACGCGCCCTGCTCTTTAGCAAAGCCGGTCAGGCCTTACAATTAAAGCAATACCATTACCACCACTGGAGTGACACACCACCGCGTATGCTCCAAGAACACTTAATCGTCGCCCTGCGCAGTGCGAATGTTGCTGATACTGTTACTAACTATAACCCAACACAAGATGTTAGCTATCGCCTCAAAGGAAAAATTCGCCACTTCGAACAAATAGAACGTGGTAACAAGAACCAGATCCTCGTTGAGCTCGAGCTGCAATTAAATAACAAAAGTGGAAAACTGGTATTACTCAAAGACTACCGCATAATTCAGATAGCAAACAGCGCTGCACCACATGATCTCGTTAATGCCTATGGGGTGGCATTAAATACATTGGTGACTGAATTTATAGCTGATTTAGAAAAATTATAAACATGATCAGGTGACATCGTGAAAGAAGAACTACAACAAGCACAAGCAGTATACAAACTCGTTACCGAGTTTTTCATTACCTATAGTTTCCAAATACTTGGCGCGCTCATTATTCTGGCGCTGGGCGTTCTGGTTGCCCGTAAAGTAAGCGACCTCGTGTTCAGGCTTTGTGAGCGTAAGGAACTGGATATTACGCTAAGCCGATTTATTGCCAGTGCAACAAAGATAGCTATTATTGCAATGGTCGCCATTATTGCCCTTGGCAAGCTCGGTATCAGCGTTACCCCGTTTGTTGCTGCGATTGGTGCCCTTTCGCTGGGTGCAGGTTTAGCCATGCAAGGTTTGCTATCAAACTATGGTGCGGGCTTAAATATTATTCTCGCCCGCCCCTTTGTTGTTGGCGATACCATTCGGATAAAAGATGTTATTGGCCAGGTTAAAGAAGTGCATTTAGCCTATACCTTGCTAAGTGATGAAGATGACGTAGAAATCACCATACCGAACAAACACATCGTTGGCGAAATCATCAGTAACTCTCATACCGACACGCTGGCAGAAGAAACCGTTGGCATTTCATATGATAGCGATCCTGATCAAGCGATTTCTGTTATTACCCAAGCCCTAGAAAAAGTAGATGGACTAAGTGACGCACGAAAACCATTGGTCGGCATTGAAGACTTTGCCGACAGCAGTATCAATATCGGGATTCGATTCTGGGCACCGACAAGCAGCTACTTTGAAACACGTTATCGTGCAAACTCAGCCATTTATAGTGCGTTACAATCGGCCAATATCGTTATTCCATTTCCTCAACGAGAAATTCGTATACTTTCTGATGGATAATGTAAAAATCGTGCTAAGAAAATTAATTTAATATCAGGATGTCCGCTAGCGATGGTGATCACCATCAAAAGCGGACATTATTAAAAGGGTACTGCCCCTTTTATTGCCTTTATATTTTCTTTATTCAGACTGTCTTTGTATAGCAGCATTCCAAACACCAGACTCAATCGCCTTCTGCACATAGGTTTTGAAATCTGTAGCTGGTCGGCCAAGCGCTTCTTCAATACCCGACACCATCTTGCTGTTTCTTCCATCAAATACCACCGTAAACAATTCACGTAGCAACCATTGCAGATCTTTTGGTGCACCTTGTTCATGTAATGCGTTTATGTAGTCATCGACTGGAACTGTGGTGTATTTTATGGGGCGACCCAGTGCTTCGGAAATTTCTTCTACGCATTGCGCAAAATTTAGAGCACGTGGTCCAGAGAGTTCGTAGAGTTTATTGCGGTGGCATGGATCGGTTAACGTAGCAACGACAACATCAGCAATGTCATCCGCGTCAACAAAAGGTTCAATAGTATCTGCGGCAGGTAAGACTAATTCACCGTTCAGGATACCATCCACCATAAAACTTTCACTGAAATTTTGGCTAAACCAGTTGCACCGGACAATATTCCAGGAAATATCACTGTTTATTAGCACTTTTTCTGCGCGTTGTGCGCCATCTTCGCCTCGGCCTGAAAGAAGTACAATGTGTTTCAGTCCGGCTTCTGCGGCGATGCGCACAAATTCGTTAATAGTCGATTCTGCATTTGGAACGGCAAGATCCGGCTGATAGGTAACATAGGCACTTTTGACCCCTTTGAGTGCTGTTGCCCACGTCGTAGGATCTTCCCAATCAAAAGATAGGTTTGTGGATCTTGAAACAGGACGCGTTTCATATCCTAGAGCTTGTAGGCGCTGATTGACTCGAGCACCAGTTTTACCGTTTTTACCGATGATGAGAATAGGTGATACTTTCATAATATTGCTTCCCTGTGTTGGTTGATGTTAGGCATAGACGAATTATCAATTCGTCTATGATGCACAATATGGACGACATCAACTAGATTAACCATGTAGATATGTCCATATATCTTTGCAGTTCGTCCAAATAACTGGACTATTGCTCGTTATGTGTCAGACTTAAATCATGCAACAACCGAATACAAAAATCCCAGCATTTACCGACCCGCTCGGTGAAACCCTACACTTGCTTCACCTTACCGGTACCTATTACTGTAAATCTGAATTAACTGCGCCCTGGGGCGTGGATTTGCCTGCGTTTGATGGATGTATGATGTTTCATATCATCACAGCTGGATATTGCTGGCTCGATATTGAAGGAGATGAGCCTCGTCTGCTTCAACAAGGCAGTTTGGCTCTTGTTCCCCATGGCATCGGCCATAGTATTCGAAGTGATCCAAATGCTGGGACCGATCCACTATTCGATATACCCGTTGAGAAAATTAGTGATCGTTATGAAATCATGCGCTACGGTGGAAATGGTGAACTTACACACCTTACCTGCGGTGTTGTGCGTTTTGATCATGTGGCTGGCCAACAACTTATCCCTTTGTTACCAAAAGTTTTACAAATTGATACTTGGGCCGATGAAACTGGTAGCTGGTTGCAAAGCACACTACGCTTCATCGCCCGTGAAGCCAAGGAATTACGACCAGGTGGCGAAACAGTTATTACTCACTTAGCTGATATCCTCATTATTCAGGCCATACGCTCGTGGATTGACTCAGCACCCGAAGCTGATCGCGGTTGGCTGGCTGCCCTGCGTGACGACCATGTGGGAAAGGCACTCGCTGCAATTCACAGAGAGCCCGAAAAAGAATGGAGCGTAGCTTTGTTGGCTAAAAAAGTTGGTATGTCACGCTCAGGTTTTTCCGCGCGCTTTACCAACCTCGTAGGAGAATCTGCCATGCGCTATCTTACCCAGTGGCGTATGCAACTTGCCCGATCTCAACTTCAAGAAACCTCTGATTCTTTATCTGTCATCGCCGATCGTCTCGGTTACCAGTCAGAAGCAGCTTTTTGTAGGGCATTCAAACGAGTTTTTAACGTGTCACCAGGAAGCGTTCGCCACAAGAAAACGGCCTGACTTTTGGTCACTCCAAATTACTGTAATAACTGAAGTCTACGGCCACCGCCGAAAGCAGATGTTAATCTGGTAATATATAAGCCGTGGTATCCATCGACGGCTGGCTCTCATCGACAAATTTGAATGTACTCCAACCCACTTTTACAATGTCATTATTCGTTAGTTTCTTTGAACTGATTTTAACATCATTCACAAAGGTACTATTGGTACTACCCAAATCACGTAATTCGTATTCTATATGTTCCGCAAAGTGTTCATCTTGATTACGTTCAATCAAGGCATGCTGATTACTGACGGCTAAATCATCAATATGCACATCATTGTCTGCTGCTCTACCTATACTTAAGGTATCGCCATTGATATCAAAATTCTGGCTACCTACGCCATCAACGATCAATATTAATTTAGCCATTTGAGTACTCCTATCAACTTGTTCTTTGTATCAATATTACAGAAATATTATCATTGCCACCGGCATTATTGGCCGCCTTCACTAAATCATTCACGCCTTGCGACAAACCATCCGGTTCTTTGAGTATGTTAGCGATATCAGTCGCTTTTATATAACTACTTAACCCATCTGAGCATAATAAATAAATATCATCGAGCTCGGTTACTTGCATCGTAACTTCCGGATCGACGCAGGCTTCTACCCCAAGCGTACGCGTTAAAATGTTTTTGTATGCTGTATTTGTGACAACGGCGCCAGCAAGCTGTAGCTCCTGCTCCATAGAATGATCAATCGTCATCTGTTGCAGTTCACCATCACGATAGCGATAACAACGTGAGTCACCAATATGGGCAATACATAGATGTTCGTCATGAGCCAGCGCCATCACAATAGTCGTTCCCATGCGCCCTATTTCGTCATTTGTACTGCGCACCTTATACACAGCCGTATTGGCTGCAGCAATGGCATCCATTGTACGCCAAACCATTCTGGCACTTTCTGCTTGCCAACCTTTACTGTCTTCTTTTATTGATCGACAAATTTCTTCACGCGCATGCTCCACGGCTAAGCGACTTGCGACTTCACCTCCTGAAAAACCACCTACCCCATCCGCAAGTATAGCTAATGCAGTATCTTCTTCAGCGCTTAAATACCAATCGATACTGTCTTGATTATTTTCGCGTACCAAACCTTGATCTGTTTCACCGTATATTTTGAATTGACTCATCGCATCATCCTCTATGCCTTCGCCAAGGCATCTGCTATTTCCTGTGCAGATGCATAACGTTTAGAAGGATCTTTCTGTAGCGCTTTATTAATGATTTTTACAATCTTAATTGGCAATTCGGGTCGTAATTCACGAATACTACGATGTTTTTTATTCGTAATCTGATAAGCAAGGCTAGCCAGATTTTCGCCTTTGAATGGCAATTCTCCGGTTAACAGTTGGTAAAGCGTAATACCCAAACTAAATATATCTGCACGACCATCCACTTTACCATCGGTTAATTGCTCTGGCGCCATATAACTTGGGCTACCTAATATTGTGCCGGTTCTTGTTGTAGTTGTATCCGTGACGCGCGCAATGCCAAAGTCACTTACTTTAATACGATCATCATCCTCGTTATAAAGAATATTACCCGGCTTAATATCGCGATGCACAATGCCTTGTCTATGTGCATAATCAAGTGCCTGTGCAGCTTGACCAATTAATTTATAGATTGTCTGACAGTCCAGCATGAAATCTGGATTAGTATATTCACTAAGTGGTTTACCAGGGATATAGTCCATTGCAATAAAGGCAAGATCTTGTTCTTCGCCGATATCAAACACGGTGACAATATTAGGGTGATTCAATCTACCGGCAGCTTCGGCTTCACGGAAAAAACGAGTTCGAATAGCTTCGGCCTCTTTACCGCTGAACTGTTTAAGGTTAATCGTTTTAATCGCCACATCGCGAACTATCTTTGGATCATGGCCAAGATAAACAATACCCATTGCGCCTCGGCCTAACTCTTGACGTAATTCATAACGGCCTAGAACGGGATGCTCCAAACCCAGTTCTGGCATCACTAATGTATTTGCACCATTAAAACTATTATTTGTTACTGTTGCGCCACCACCTTGCACATCAGCTAAACTTTTTAATCGTTTCGCAACGTCACTATAACCTTTACTCATCAATGATAGCCGACTAAAAATACGAAAAGCCTTGTCATAACGACGCTGGCGTTCATATTCAATCCCGATAGTATAAAGTAACTCAAATACACCATTACCTGGCCGACAATCAAGTAAGGTTGTCGCTGCCTGATCATATTCACCAACTTCAACTTCTTTAGCGCCTAGTTTCAATAGGGCTATATTCTTATCATTGACTAATACTTTTAATTTCTTTTCATAACACAGCACCAGCATCATCAAAGAATGACCCAAAACAATGAATAGCATCAGTATCGTCAATGGTAACCATAATTGTGCCGCCAATAATAATCCAATTTGCCCCGCCAAAATACCTGTAACAAGGATGCCGCTAACCAGTAAACCCGTTGTAAAACGAAGCGTCGGTAATAATAATAAAAGGTATAAAACAATAAGTAATAAGCTAATAGCGAATATTAAATATGCCCATGCTGGGGTATAAACACTATTACCATTCAGCATTGTTGTTAGAACCCGAGCCAAAGATTCCATTTGAATAAGACTACCTTGGCCAAAGATAACTATTTTATTGTGAAATTGTCGTAGTGATTCAGTTCGACTGAATTCAGTACTGCTAAAATAAGGTATTTCTGGTTTTTCTGATGATGGAATATAGATTCGACCATTAGTGCCCGTCAATATACGATCTTTATCCAGACGTAAACCAACTCCATCTTGCCAACGCAACTTCTTCGTTCTGTTTCCTTGTGCATACAATCTCAAAATCATATCGGCAATAGGTAATTGCCCTTGCCGCCAAACCAAATCATGTTGTTGTTGTGACACTTTTCCTAATGGCACATATAATGATTTTTTACGTAACTTACTATCAACCATAATTTGTGGTGGTTGTTTAAGTAATGCACTAAATAATGATGGCTGATAAGCTAAATCAAACGCGGTGATGTGTTTTGCTGTACTAAATGGAAAGGCATCATGATTGACTGAACCTGGCACTAAACCAACAGGGATAGACAGCTCGCGTAACTTTTTACGTACTGAGCTATCAAGTGGCAAACCAATAAACGCCATCGCCGTGGGTCTTTCGGCAGAAACACGCTCAATAAATAATTTAGATTGACGGCCACTGATGTCATATGGGATCTCAATCATTACCACATTCGCTGCATCGATTGATTGGGGCTGAAAATAAGATGCCCATTTGAACCAATGACTATCGAGAAATTCACTGGGTGGTTGAGTCAACGGCGTCAACAGGATAATGGCTAGAAACAGCACCAACGCTCTTGCGTTGCTGAGGAAGCGGCAAATATGTCTCCAAATGAACTTCATCAATTGTTCCTTTGATTCATAGTGTCACTTTAAGTGATATTGAGCATGGAAACGTGCCCTACTTAACAAAAATGACCAATTCTATGAGAAATTGGCCATTCTATAAAAAAATATACTTTAAGGTCCGTAAACCCTCTATTTTCGGTGCTTTTTCACGACGCGGTTCTTTTTATTATCTTGTGTCTTCTTATATTCCTGGCGTGGAGTCAATTTACTACGACGACCTTCAAATGGATTATCACCACTTTTAAACTCGACACGAACTGGCGTACCATGCAAATCCAGTACCTTTCGGAAGGTGTTCGTTAAGTAACGAGTGTAACTTTGTGGGACATTTTTAGTTTGTTTACCGTGGATAACAATAATCGGAGGGTTTCTTCCTCCTTGGTGTGCATATTTCAATTTAATACGTCGCCCACGAACAACTGGGGGTGCATGGGCAGTCACTGCATCTTCAAGAATACGCGTGAGGCGTGGAGTTGAAATGTTGATCATTGCCGACTTGTAAGCTTTATTAATCGCAGCAAATAAATCACCAACACCTGTGCCATGCAATGCAGAAATAAAATAAATATCGGCAAAATCGATAAAAGATAAACGTCGATCAAGTTCATCTTTAATGCGACTACGTTCATGAGATTGAAGGCCATCCCATTTATTTACAGCAATAACCAGAGCGCGACCTTGATCAAGTGCATAACCTAACAAACTCACATCTTGTTCAGTTATTCCCTCATGCGCATCAAAAATTACCAGTACAATATTAGCGGCACTAATCGATTGCAGGGTTTTAATAATACTGAATTTCTCAACAACTTCATTAACCTTGCTGCGTCGGCGTACACCGGCGGTATCAATCAAGGTGTACTCTTTTCCGCGTCGCTCAAAAGGAATGCTAATACTGTCACGTGTCGTACCCGGCATATCGTAAACCAATACCCTATCTTCACCGAGAATTCGATTCACTAAAGTCGATTTACCTACATTAGGACGCCCGATCATGGCAATACGAATTCCTTGATCTTGTTCCTCTTCGGGCTCTTCCTCTTCTATGGCGGGAAGAGTCTCGATAATAATATCTTCGAGTGTCCCCATTCCACGACCATGTGCTGCAGAAATGGCAAAGGGTTCACCTAAACCCAAAGCATAAAATTCAGCCGTGAGTACATCAATATTCGCACCATCGCTTTTATTCATTGCAAGGATGACTTTCTTGCCGAGCTTGCGAATATGCGAACCAATCCGTTGATCCCCTGAGGTTAGACCATCACGCGCATCAACCAGGAATATAACGATGTCAGATTCATCGATAGCTTGCATTGCTTGGCCAGCCATCAACTCATCAATACCCTCTTCACCACTTAAGCCACCAGTATCAATTAGAATCATATCGCGTTCGCCAAATCTCGCCGTACCGTATTTACGATCACGGGTCATACCAGGCTGATCAGCAACAATGGCATCACGCGTACGCGTGAGTCGATTGAAAAGCGTCGACTTACCAACATTAGGTCGGCCAACAAGTGCGAGGACAGGTTTCATAAGCTTAAATCTTTATGACTATCCACCAACATGTAGTGCGGTCAACGTACCCGCACTACTGCTAATGAATACGGTATTACCTACGACTACCGGTGCCGCAATAATAGGACTACTACCAACACGAATACGTGCGGCAACTGCGCCGTTATCACGTCTGAGGAAATGCACATAACCTTCAAGATCGGCCACAACAACATAGCCGTCAACTGCTGTCGGTGCGGTTAATTTACGTGCGCGTAATTCAGTGTTCTTCCAGAAAGATGAACCACTTCGACGTTCTAAAGACCAGATTTGGCTATCTTCATCAGTTACATATAAACGTTCTTTATCTGCACCAATACCTGCATGTGAAGACATTTTACGATTCCACAGGCCACGCCCATTTTCCAAGGCTATAGTCGCAACATTACCCTGAAAAGTAGCTACATGAATGACACCATCGGCAACAATTGGATCTGCATCAATATCAACAATACGTTCAAGTTCAGATCGGCCACGCGGCAAGGCAATACGTTTTTCCCAAAGTAACTCACCATTTTTTAATCTCAATGCAACCATTTTGCCATTGGCTAAACCAGCAATAACACCACCAGCAAAGATCACCGTAGCACTTGTTCCTCTCAAGGTAAGAACTGGCACACTACTGTCATGAATCCAAAGTCTTTTACCAGTTACAGCATCATAAGCAAAAATACGTCCATCAATACTTCGCGCAACGGCAACACCATCAGCAGCACTTGGCGCAGCAAGAATTTCACTTGATGCCAAGGTTCTCCAGCGTTCCGCACCTGTTTCACGATCCAATGCGATTAACTCTGCATCAGCAGTACCGAGTAAAACTAAACCATCACCTACACCAGGGCCACCACGCAACCTTGCTTCAGTGTCCGTCTGCCAAATTAAATTACCTGTTTTCACATCGTATGCAGATACCTTTCCTTTAACACCTGCAGCATAAATACGATCTCTATCTACAGCCGGCTGTAACCGCACATAAAGTTTCTTTGCATCACTACCCACATTCGCTGTCCAACGTTCAGAAATATTTAATGTGGATTTGAATTTAATTAATTCAGCCGGTTTTTCTGCTACATCATCATTACCTAAATAGCCTCGCACCGTTTCAGAAACAGATTCACTTATCGATGAACATGCGCTCAAGCCTAATAATGATACCAACAGAATAATTCTGCTAACTAAGTGAGCATTCATTTAACTGTCTCCAACTTTTTGATTGCTGCTGACTGCGTGTCGGCATATTTCACATTAACAGCATCCCGGCCTTCTGGTGACAAACCATCACTTTGCAAGGCTTTATCATACGCTGCACGTGCAGCAGCCACATCACCTTTCTCAAGCAAAATATCTCCGCGCAATTCTTCATAAACCGCTGTGTAACCACCCGTGTTTTTCACTGCCAATAATGCCAACGCCGCATCATATTCGACATCATTAACCATTAGCGCAACCAGCCTTACTCGAGCTGTGTGCTGAACCTGATTCTGGCGCGTATTATCCAACACCCATTGCAGACTATCCTTAGCGGACTTCATGTCATTGTCTTCTACGGCTTTCTTTGCCGCAGCCAACGCGGTTAACGATGCGTAAGGCGTTGCCGCATAATCAGTCAAAAGCCGAGACTTTAATTTGGTCATTGAATCTGCGTTATTGGCAGTTAAACTTTTCTGAAAGTCACTGTACAAAACAAAGGCTTCTGCAGCCTGAGTCTCTTTATATTCGCCCCAACCACGCCAGCCGAACAGCGCCAAGGAACCAATTACCAAGCCAGCAATCACTGCCATGCCATTTTCTTTCCACCATTTCTTAATGGATTCTACTTGCTGCTCTTCTGTTAAATGATCTGACACGTTTACCCCCGAACTATCTTATTCAATTGCTCAGCTAATTTTGATTGCTGAACTGTTTGCTGTTCTGATTTTTCTCGTAAGTTTTTAATTGATACTGTGCCATTATTGATTTCATCTTCACCAATGATAATCGCAAACAACGCATTACTTTTATCTGCTTTTTTAAACTGACTTTTGAAACTACCGCCACCACAATTCACAACTAAACGTAGCCCAGTAACTTCGTTGCGCATTCTCTCAGCCAGTTGTAATCCCTGTTTTTCCGCTTCATCTCCAAACATAACCATATAAATATGTACCGGCTGCTCTGGAAACATAACGCCATAATCTTCCATTAATGACATTAACCGTTCCAGACCCATTGCGAAGCCGGATGCGGGCACTGGCTTGCCACCTAATTGTTCAACAAGTCCATCAAAACGGCCGCCTGCACAGACTGTTCCCTGCGCACCTAACTTATCGGTGACCCATTCAAATACAGTCTTACAATAATAATCCAAACCTCGCACCAATCTTGGATTGATGATGTATTCAACACCCGCTGCGTCGAGTAATTCACGCAAACGTTCAAAATGCTGACGCGAATCATCATCGAGATAATCCATCAACTTTGGTGCAGCTTCATTTAAAGCCTGCATATCTGGATTCTTACTATCCAAAATACGCAAAGGGTTTGTCGTTAAGCGGCGTTGACTATCTTCATCAAGCTGCGCTGCATGTTCGTTGTAATATTCAACTAATTTTTCCCGGTAGCTAGCTCGAGCCTCACTACTACCAAGCGAGTTAAGCTGCAACTTAATGTCAGTAAGCCCTAATGCCGGCCAAAGCCTTGCTGTCATACAAATTAGTTCAGCATCAATATCAGGGCCACTTAAACCAAATGTTTCTACGCCAATTTGATGAAATTGCCTGTAACGTCCTTTTTGCGGCCGTTCATGTCTAAACATAGGGCCTTTATACCAAAGCTTCTGAGTTTGATTATGCAGCAAACCATTTTCCATACAGGCACGCACACAACTTGCTGTGCCTTCTGGTCGTAATGTCAGGCTATCGCCATTACGATCTTCAAAACTGTACATCTCTTTTTCAACAATATCGGTGACTTCACCAATAGAACGACAAAATAGTTCGGTCATTTCAACTACTGGCATACGTATTTCACCGTAACCATATGACTGAAGTAGATCAGAAATAGTTTTTTCCAGATGTTGCCAGCGCGGAGTCTGTTCCGGAAGCGTGTCATGCATTCCACGGATCGCCTGGATCTTCTTAGCCAACGTAATATACCCCTAAACCTAATAAATGGCGCAACTAGCTTGCGGCCGTTTGCACAGTAACTTTTAATTCGTTTTTCATTTCTTTACTTCGATTAGCAATAAAATCACGTACAACACGTTCGATTTCATCAACTAGGTCTTTATCTTCAACTTTATGATCGGGTTTACCATTAATATAAAGCAAGTTCGGTGTGCCACCGGTAAGACCAACATTAACGGCTTTTGCTTCACCTGGACCATTCACAACACAACCAATAACTGCAACATCAATCGGTTCGATAATATCTTCAAACCTTGCTTCTAATGCATTCACTGTTTTAATAACATCAAATTCTTGACGTGAACATGAAGGACAAGCAATCAAGTTCACACCTTTGCTTCGAATATGCAGGCTCTTAAGAATATCAAAGCCTACTTTGATTTCTTCAACTGGATCAGCTGCCAAGGAAACACGAATCGTATCGCCAATACCATCATTCAATAACATACCGAGGCCAATTGCTGATTTTACGGCACCAGAACGTGCTGCACCCGCTTCTGTAATACCTAAGTGAAGAGGTTGTTCAATTTGACTTGCCAGCTCGCGATAGGCCGCTACAGTAGTGTGCACATCTGATGCCTTGAGACTGATCTTATATTCTTGGAAATCGAGCTTATCTAGAATATCAATATGACGCATCGCCGATTCAACTAATGCCGCAGGCGTTGGCTCACCATATTTTTTTTGTAAATCTTTCTCTAGGGAACCGGCATTAACACCAATGCGAATTGGAATACCATGATCACGTGCACAATCAACAACCGCACGCACACGATCTTCTCGACCAATATTGCCGGGGTTAATTCGCAAACAATCCGCACCTAGCTCGGCAACACGTAGTGCAATCTTATAATCAAAATGGATATCGGTAATCAATGGCAAATTTACTTGCTTGCGAATTTCAGCGAAGGCATCAGCGGCATCCATACTAGGGATCGAAACCCGAACGATATCCGCACCAGCACGTTCCAATGCAATAAGTTGACTCACTGTAGCATCGACATCACAGGTCTCTGTATTTGTCATACTTTGCACAGATACAGGCGCATCACCACCAACGGCAACGTTCCCCACCATGATTTGTCGTGACTTTCGTCGTTTAATATCAACTTTAAAACTCATCGCCCTACTCTCCCGCCTCACCAAGCTTAAAACGCGCGAGATTGCCCCTTATATATTTATCTAAATTAAACAATTCGCCATTATACTCGATTGTGACCGCCTTAGCGTTACCCAGAAACACTTTAAATGGGGTATTTCCTGACACTAAATATTCTTTATCAGCACGCAATAAGTCATAAATCAATCGTTTACCATCACTGTCACTGACTTCAACCCAGCTATCCTCACTAACAACAATCAACGCTTTGTTTTTCGCCTCCGAAACGTTTGCCTCGGGGGCCGTAGGGGCTTCTGCAACTGACGGCGCTGGTGGTTCTTTTAATTCAAGCTTTGCTTCCTCAACTGCCACTACAGGAACTTCAGTACTCTCATCTGTGAGCAATACTTCGTCTTCAAGCAATTCAGGCAATGGTGCGATCTCAGTTACTGGTTGATTGGATAGCGGCTCTAATTTCTGAATATTAAAATCTGACAATGAAGGCAACTCAAAATCCTGTTTTTGTAACCAAGAAAAAATACCTGCAAGCAAAACAAGCACAATTAATAAGCTAGCTATCTTCACTAATAGATTACTATATGAATACTTGGGTTTTCTTGCTCCATCAGCAATCAAGGCTGGCGTCTCTACCTGAATTTGGCTATAAGCCGCCAATAATGGATCCGCAGGAATTTTTAATAAACCGGCATAATTACGCAAGTAACCATTCACAAAAATAGGTACCGTTAACTTCGTATAATCTTCTTCTTCAAGCGCAATAATAATATCTAAACCCAGTTTTAATTTTTTTGAAACATCTTCTCGAGAAAGATTCAGCGCACCACGCGCACTCGCTAGTCGTTTCCCGAATGAGAAACTTGCTTGTTCTTGCTGTGCTTCAGAATTATGATCGCTCATCGTCGCTCTGACTCCAGCAATTCTTGGGCTTCATCTGAGTCAGGAAATTTATGCTGTAGTAATATTGCATATTTGGCTAAGTCATCTTTACCACCGAGGACTCTTTCAATTTTCAATCCAATCAATAAGCTTTGTGCCGTATGCGTGCTTGCTTCACCATAACGCTGAATGTAACCTCGAGCTTGCAAATAACGCTTTGCCTCAAGATTGATTTTTGCCATCTGGTATAACGCTGTTGGGTGCCTCGGATTGCCTTTTAATAAATTCCTAAAATAGTACTCTGCTCTTTTCGTATTACCCGCACGTATTGCACAAAGCCCTGCGTTCACTCTTACCAATGCATGAGAACGATACAATGGATTCGCTAATGCCAATTTAAATTTCTCATCAGCACGTTCATATTGTTTCTTGCGGCAAAGAAATGCTGCATAGGCATTATGTGCATCTGAATACTGAGGGTTTATTTCTGTTGCGCGATCAAAATGTTTTGCCGCCGCATTCGGTTTCCCTAAACGATCATACAATAGCGCAATCGCATAGTGTCCGTTGGGTAAGCCATTATCAATCTCAAGTGCCTTACGAAACTTCACCAATGCATATTCATAATTGCCCTGCTGAAAATAAGCGACGCCTAATTTCACATTCGTTTCAGCTAACTTGTTCCCCTTCGGCTGAACGATCAAATTGGTCTCATTATCTCCACCCTCAGAATAACCGCCGCTGCCAGAACATCCGCTAACAAGTAACAACACCGATAACACTAAGCCAGCATGAATGGATTTTTTTATCATTATTATTTTGCTCCTACCTGCATTTGCACACGTCTTTGCGTGCGCTTGGTTTTATCTTTTACACGGCCTGCTAACTGCCCGCATGCCGCATCAATATCATCACCACGCGTTTTACGCGTCATTACTACTAAACCCTGGTCAACTAAAATGTCACGAAATCGATTTATCACCGTTTGTGAAGAACGCTGATAATCCGATTCATCAAATGGGTTAAATGGAATCAAATTCACTTTTGATGGCATATCTTTAAGTAACTTCGCCAATTCTCGCGCATGTTCAGGCTTGTCATTAACTCCTTTCAACATTACGTATTCTATTGTCAGGTAACGATGTTTTTTATCGGAAAAATAACGTTTACATGCCGCCAAGGTTTCTTTGATAGGATATTTTATATTAAGCGGCACCAAAATATCTCTCAAGGCATTGTTTGGTGCATGTAGTGACAATGCCAAACTCACATCCATCACCTCGCGCAATCGATCCAGTGCGGGCACGACACCTGCTGTACTCAAGGTAATACGTCTCTTAGATAAACCATAAGCAAAATCATCCATCATGATGCTCATGGCACTAACCACATTATCAAAGTTAAGTAAGGGTTCGCCCATTCCCATCATCACAACATTGGTAATAACGCGCTCACCATCTTTATCGAAACCTAAAGCATGATTCGCAATCAACACCTGACTAATAATTTCACCTGCGGTCAGGTTACGGTTAAACCCCTGTTTGCCCGTTGCACAGAAGCTACACTCCAAGGCGCAACCAATCTGTGATGAAACACACAATGTACCGCGCGAGCCTTCCGGTATGAATACCGTTTCAATGCTGTTTCCAGAATCAAGCTGCAATAACCATTTGCGTGTACCGTCTTCAGACTTTTGATCAACAATAAGCTCTGGCAACCTAATCTCAGCCATCGCTTGCAAGTTATCACGCAGTGATTTACTCAAATTGGTCATTTCTGCAATGTCAGTTACGCGATGCTGATGAATCCATTTCATAACCTGAGACGCACGAAAGGCCTTCTCCCCAATACTGGTGAAGAAGGCCTCCATTGCTGCCCGATCAAGATCAAGCAAATTCATTTTTTCTGGCTGCTCTGGCATGATGCCCCGTTAACGTTTGCGTTCGCAAACTCCGTTGTCTGCAAAGAAATATTCAATTTCAACTGCGGCAGTCTCGTCCGCATCGGAACCATGAACCGCATTCTCATTTACCGTTTGAGCGAAATCAGCGCGAATCGTTCCCGCAGCGGCATCGCTTGGGTTAGTTGCCCCCATGAGTTGACGATTTGTCGCAATAGCGTCTTCACCTTCCAGTACCTGCACCATGACGGGACCTGAGATCATAAAGTCCACCAGATCGTTAAAAAATGGACGATCCTGATGAACAGCATAAAAACCTTCAGCTTGCTCACGGCTCAGCTGTAGCATTCTTGCTGCAATTATACGTAATCCAGCTTTCTCAAAGCGGCAAAGGATTTCGCCGATTACATTTTTAGCAACAGCATCAGGTTTAATAATAGAAAGTGTTCGTTCAATCGCCATCTTACAGGGAAACTCCATATCAGAATATCAGAATAACATAAAAACCCGCTACAATACGCGGGTTTACGGGGAAAAAAGAGGGAGCACTCTAGCCGCAGAACTGAGCTGTAACAATGCCTTAAACAAGCTATTTTGGACTATTTTCAGTCCCGTTCGTCGATCCACGCCATTTGTATCGCTTCAAGGATCTTTTCACCCGATCTTTCAGGATCATCATCAAACTCCGCCAACTCACATATCCATTGGTGTAAATCAGTAAATCTGATCGTTTTAGGGTCAATATCAGGATGAGTTTCATCCAATTCGATAGCAATATCGAGGGTGTCAGTCCATTTCAAGCTCATATTCATCACTCTACATCAGTTGCAAAATTTCGAGTATATTATCCTCTCGACAAGCGAATATCAATGCAGATAACCCCATGATATTAATAGGTTTATACTTTTATTTTCTTATAAAAATCAACTTAATTTAAAGAAATTAATGATTCTCAGAGACCATGTTGATGGTGTATTTAGGGATTTCAATTACCAAATCAGCATCTGCAACCACTGCCTGACAACTAAGACGGGAATCCGGTTCTAGTCCCCATGCCTTATCAAGCAAATCATCTTCCACCTCATCTGATTCATTTAATGAATCAAAACCTTCGCGAACAACCACGTGACAAGTTGTGCAAGCACATGATTTCTCACAGGCATGTTCAATATCAACCCCGCCTTTCAACACGGCATCAATGATCGTAATACCTGGCTCAGCTTCAATCACTGCGCCTTCTGGGCAAATTTCTTCATGAGGTAAAACAATAATCTGTGGCATCAACTTATCCGTTACTCAAATTCATCAAGGGTATGACCACTGAGGGCCTTATTAATACTGGCATCCATTCGCTTCGCAGCAAAGTCTGCCGTTGTCTTGTCAGCAACATCAATTGCATATTTAATCTTTGCTGCTGATTCATTCTCGCGTGCTTTCTTAAGCGCCTGCAAACTGCCCACAATTATCTCACGTTCTTCATCACTTAGCAGCGCATCCGCATCTTCCGCAAGTGCTGCATCAATAGCTTCATAGACTCGGTCGGCTTCAACTTGCTGCTCACGCAACTTACGTGCTTCGACATCATCTTTGGCATGCTCGAAATTATCACGCAGCATGCGTTCAATTTCATTATCTTCAAGACCATAAGAAGGTTTCACTTGCACACTGGCTTCTGTGCCACTGGTTTGTTCGCTTGCGGTAACTTCTAACAAGCCATCGGCATCGACTTGAAATGTCACCAAAATGCGCGCGGCACCCGCAACCATTGGCGGCATATCACGCAATTCAAATCTTGCCAGAGAACGACAGTCATCAACCAGTTCACGTTCACCTTGCAGCACATGTACTGCCATCGCCGTTTGACCATCTTTAAACGTCGTGAATTCTTGCGCACGTGCAACAGGAATGGTGGTGTTACGCGGAATCACCTTCTCAACCAACCCCCCCATGGTTTCTATGCCTAATGAAAGTGGAATAACATCCAGTAACAACATTTCATCATCAGGTTTATTACCCACCAAAGCATCGGCTTGTAGTGCGGCACCAATGGCAACCACTTTATCTGGATCAATATCTACCAGTGGTGGCTTTGCAAAAAACTCACCGACTTTCTCTCGTACACGCGGTACACGCGTTGAACCGCCCACCATCACCACTTCTTGAATCTCTTCAGCTGATACGCCAGCATCACGCATGGCGCGGCGACAAGGAATTAAGGTTTTCTTAATCAGTGCGTCAACTAAAGAACTAAATTGTTCAACATCGAGCGTGCCTTGCCATTGTACGCCATCAACAAGATCAACATTCACTACAACAGAATCAGACTCAGTTAGTGCTTCTTTAGCACGGCGAGCCTCATTCATCATACGGCGTAATAAATAAGCATCATTTAACTCAACACCCGCTTCTGCAGCCATCCATATTGCAATAGCGCGATCCATATCATCACCACCGAGGGCTGAATCACCTGCCGTTGCTAATACTTCAAACACACCACGGTTAAGTCTTAAAATTGAAACGTCAAACGTGCCACCACCAAAATCATAAATAGCATGCACACCTTCTGAGCCGGTATCTAAACCATAAGCCACAGCGGCTGCTGTTGGTTCGTTAAGCAGACGTAATACTTTAAGGCCGGCAAGGCGTGCTGAATCTTTCGTTGCTTGTCGCTGGGCATCATCAAAATAAGCAGGCACGGTAATCACAACACCTTCTAGGTCACCACCCAAACTTTGCTCTGCGCGTTGCTTTAGTGTTGACAGAATTTCTGCTGAAACCTCAACAGCACTCACATCACCTGCTACGGTACGAATGCGTGGCACAGATTCAGTTTCAATAAATTCATAAGCATGAGGATCACGTTGAACATCTTCGATGCCGCGACCCATGAAACGCTTTACTGAACTAATCGTATTATGAGGGTCAGTTGCTGCAGCTTGATATGCATCATTACCGACGATAATTTTATTGTCTGCCTGATAACGCACAACAGATGGCAACATGTGACAATTATCTTCATCAACAAGGGTTACTGCTTCACCACTTTTTACGGTTGCGACTAATGAATTAGTCGTACCAAGATCAATGCCCACGGCCAATCGATGTTGGTGTGGTGCAGTCGATTCGCCGGGTTCCGATATTTGTAACAACGCCATGAAAAATTCCGTAGTATTTAAAGCAATGCTTCTTCGCGGTCTTCCGCTTCTTCGCGGAGCCGATATAAAAATTGTAATCGCAGGCTCGATGCTTCTGCCTGCTTTAAGCTCTCTTCACTATTATCATTGAAACACACCTGCAATTGCGTAATTAAATTTTTAATTCGCACTGCAACATCTGCGGAAAATGTTTCTAATGATGCTAAAGGATCCGATGCATCCATAATATCATCTAAAGCCTCGCGCAGTTCCATTTGCTCCATTAAGAATTCGGTATCCATAACGGTATTCGAGTCACTTTTGACATCAATGCCATTTAGACTGAGTAAATATTGAGCACGTTTAAGTGGGTCTTTCAGTGACTGGTAGGCTTCATTGATAATTGAGGCCTGTTGCATAGACAAACGTTTGTCTCGGTCTGTTGCATTGCTGAAATTATCAGGATGAATGCTGCGCTGTAGGTCTTGGTAACGTGCTGATAATGACGCAGTATCAACATCGAAATTGACCGGCAAGGCAAATAACTCAAAGTGATTTCGACCCATCAACCCGTTGCTCTTAATAATTCGTATGACAGGGACTAAACGGTAAAGCTCTCACCACACCCGCAAGTGTCGGCGACATTTGGATTGTTGAATTGAAAACCTTCATTCAGCCCTTCTTTGGCATAATCTAACTCAGTACCATCGAGGTAAATAAGGCTCTTCGGATCAACGATGATCTTGATACCATTAATATCAAAAATAGTATCTTCTGCTTCAGATTCATCGACAAACTCAAGCACGTAAGCCATACCCGAACAACCTGTGGTTTTTACACCCAGACGCAAACCGATACCCGAACCTCGGTTATCAAGAAAATGTTGCACGCGTTCAGCAGCGCTTTCCGTCATCGAGATTGCCATCGCAATTATCCTAAATTACTGCTTGTCTTGAAAATCTTTAATCGCTGCTTTGATAGCATCTTCAGCTAAAACAGAACAATGCACCTTAACAGGTGGCAAAGCTAATTCTTCAGCAATATCAGAATTCTTGATCTCAGATGCTTGATCTAAGGTTTTACCCTTTACCCATTCCGTCAGTAACGAGCTAGAAGCAATTGCCGAACCACAACCATAGGTTTTAAACTTAGCATCTTCAATAACGCCGTTCTCACCAACCTTAATTTGTAGTTTCATAACATCACCACAAGCTGGTGCGCCGACCATACCCGTGCCAACGTCTCTGTCTTCTTTATCCATAGTACCCACGTTACGAGGATTGTCGTAGTGGTCCATTACTTTATCACTATATGCCATGTCTCTATCTCCTGCTTAAACAGAATAACTAAATTAGTGTGCTGCCCATTTTACTGAATCAAGATCGATACCTTCTTTGAACATATCCCACAATGGAGAAAGATCGCGAAGTTTACTGATGCTGTCGTGTAGTAGTTTAATTGTATAATCAATTTCTTCTTCAGTCGTAAAACGACCTATCGTAAAACGAATAGAGCTATGCGCTAATTCGTCATTACGGCCAATTGCTCGTAATACATAAGAAGGTTCAAGGCTAGCTGAAGTACAAGCTGAACCAGATGATACAGCTAGATCTTTAATCGCCATAATCAGAGATTCACCTTCAACATAGTTAAAACTAATATTCAGGTTACCTGTAATACGTTTTTCCATATCACCATTAATGTACGTTTCTTCAATATCTCTAAAGCCTTTTTCCAAACGGTCACGCAAGGCCCTAAAGCGAATATTTTCTTCTGCCATTTCTTCTTTAGCAATACGGAAAGCTTCACCCATACCGACAATCTGGTGAACCGGTAATGTACCTGAACGTAAACCACGTTCATGCCCACCACCATGCATTTGCGCTTCAAGACGAACACGAGGCTTACGGCGTACAAATAATGCCCCCATGCCCTTTGGCCCATAAATCTTATGCGCAGAGAAAGACATCAAATCAACTTTGTTATTTGCCAGGTCAATATCAATCTTGCCAGCACTTTGTGCAGCATCAACATGGAAAATAATTTTACGCGCACGCGTTAGTTCAGCAATAGCATCAATATCCTGAATGACGCCAATTTCGTTATTCACATGCATGATTGAAACTAATACGGTGTCTTCACGCATCGCTGCTTCCAGTTTAGCAATATCGATCAAACCATTGGTTTCAGGATCAAGATAGGTTACTTCAAAACCTTCACGTTCTAACTGACGGCAACTATCAAGTACGGCCTTATGTTCGGTCTTACACGTAATAATATGTTTACCTTTCTTCTGGTAAAAATGTGCCGCACCTTTAATCGCCAGATTGTCTGATTCTGTTGCGCCTGAAGTCCATATTATTTCTTTAGGGTCGCAGTTGACTAAATCGGCAACTTGTTTACGTGCAACATCCACAGCATCATCAGCAGCCCAACCAAATGCATGTGATCGTGATGCAGGGTTACCGAAGTTCCCGTCCAACGTTAAACACTCCATCATTTTTTCTGCTACACGCGGATCAATCGGTGTTGTTGCGGAGTAATCAAGGTAAATTGGTAACTTCATTAAATCAGGCTCCAAAAAAATAGTATTCAAATAAATAATTTAAATGCAGTTGCTTAGTTCTGTGTCGATGCTAGCGACGGAGCAGCAACCTCAGTAGTATGTTGACGCTCTACCACTTCCTGTACTTCACGGCGATTCACTAGATCTGCCAGTGTTATACCACTAAGGAAATCATAAATACGTTGACTCAGATCAGACCACAGCTCATGCGTTAGACAAGGCTGATCATCCTGACAATTCGCCAAACCACCACAACGTGTTGCGTCGACCTTTTCATCAATAGCTGTGATCACATCAGCAACAGCGATTTCAGCTGCTTCGCGACTGAGACGGTAACCGCCACCAGGACCACGGGCACTGACAACTAAACCTTGCTTGCGCAAGCGTGAAAACAATTGCTCAAGGTATGATAGAGAAATACCTTGTCGGCGTGATATATCAGCCAACGTAATCGGACCATCATCAAAATGGATCGCCAAATCGAGCATGGCGGTGACTGCGTAACGACCTTTTGTTGTTAATCTCATTGCGAATACCTTCTCAAACAAGTAATATTAGCTTGTGCTTATTCTACATACCCGAGTAATTTAGTCAAGTATTATAATTCGCCGCAAGTCAGACCCCACTGTATCGTCCGAACATAGTGGTTTCTTAAATATCAAGCTTCGTTGTTAGGAAATAGCCTAGTAGACTATTAGTCGATCTACTTTGGAGGGGCTTTCTCGGAAACCATTTCATTATCAATAGGTTCTGGCTCATCTGCCTGGCTTATTTTACACGGGCCTAGCTCTGGAAGGTCCAAATCCGCAATCTCCATACCCAAACCCTTTAAGGCTTTACACATGGTTTCCATCTTGTCATCCATGGCATGAATATGATCTAGCATGGCGTTTACCGCATTAGCGACGGGATCCGGCATGTTACCATCTGCACTGCCATAGGCATCAAAACCGATTTTTTCTGCAAAAGCCTTGCGTTTCTTATGGTCATTTTCCTGTTCAGGTTCTTTTGCACGTACTTTAACCAAATGACCCGGAATACCCACCACCGTGCCTTCGGCAGGTACGTTCTTAACCACAACCGCATTCGAACCAACACGAGCACCCGCACCAATAATAATCGGTCCAAGCACCTTAGCCCCTGCTCCCACAACCACGTTGTTACCTAAGGTCGGGTGGCGTTTACCTTTCTTCCAGCTAGTACCGCCAAGCGTGACACCATGGTAAAGCGTACAATCATCGCCTATTTCAGCGGTTTCACCAATCACCACTCCCATACCGTGATCAATAAAAAAACGTCGGCCAATACAAGCGCCAGGGTGAATTTCGATGCCGGTAAACCAGCGAACAATGGTCGATAACCAACGCGCTAACCAACGTAAGCCCCACTTCCACAGTTTATGGTTTAAACGGTGCATTACTAAGGCGTGAAACCCAGGATAAGTCGTAAGGATATCAAAGCTATTACGAGCCGCAGGGTCGCGATCAAAAATGCAATTCATGTCTTCTCGAATTCGGCTAAACATTGCTCAATTCCAACTTTATATTGTGTTTATTATACGTCATACATTACTTACTTTCGGCCAAACTTTTGCGTTGCGGTTAATATGCCTCGCAAGATATTCACCTCAGTTTGCTCAAGTCTGGCTCTATTGTATAGGCGTCGCAAACGGCGCAGCAAAAATCTCGGTTTCTCAGGGTCCAAAAAATCGATATCAACCAACGTTTTTTCCAGATGTTCATAAAACCGCTCTAGTTCATCTGAGGTCGCAATCTCACTGTCATCCTCAACCTCTACAACTGGCGTGCCCACGGCCATATTCACCTCATAACACAGTACCTGTACCGCTGCGGCTATGTTTAACGAACTAAACGACTCGTTACACGGAATATGCACCAAGGCATTACATATCGCTAATTCAGCATTGGTGAGACCCGAATTTTCCCGGCCGAACACAATCGCCACCGGTAATTTTACCGCCTCACTAACCACTTGGCTGGCCATTTCACGTGGTTCAACCAGCGGCCACGGTAAGCTACGCAGTCTCGCACTGGCTCCAAATACCAAGCCACAGCCTTCAACCGCCTCTTCCAGGGAAGTGCAAACCTGAGCATTTTGCAGGATATCATCTGCACCCGATGCCCGTGCGGTTGCATCAGCATGTGGAAATCGCTCGGGCTCAACCAGAATAAGCTTACTCAGGCCCATGTTTTTCATTGCCCGTGCTGCCGCACCGATATTACCGGGATGGCTGGTATTCACGAGTACAATGCGAATATTAGTCTGCATGGCGCGCAGCTTACCGCATCATTGTTGCTAATGCTTGTGATTTCAATGCACTATCGATACAATTGCGCCGCTCGTCACCCTTTGTGGGTAGCACGAACAGCTCTTTGTTCAATTAGTGAATACTGGAAACTAGCATGGAACCAATGCTCAATATTGCCGTGCGCGCCGCGCGCGAAGCCGGAAAGGTTATTACCTATCACCTTGATAGAATTGATAGCCTTACTGTTACCTCTAAAGCACGTAATGATTTCGTCAGCGAAGTCGACCGTAAAGCTGAAGAAGTCATTATCCAGACTATTCGCAAAGCCTTTCCCGATCATGCCATCCTCGCGGAGGAATCTGGTGCATCAGGTAAAAATGAATATGAGTGGATTATTGACCCGCTTGATGGCACTACCAACTTTCTACACGGTTTCCCTCAGTTTGCGGTATCGATTGCGCTTAGACATAAAGGTCGTCTTAGCCAAGCCGTGGTATACGACCCATTGAGCCAGGATCTTTACAGTGCATCACGTGGTAGCGGCGCGATGCTCAATGATCGCCGTATTCGCGTTACCAATGCCAAAGGCTTGGAAGGTTCTCTCCTAGGAACCGGTTTTCCCTTCAAGCAACAACAGCATCTCGATATGTACCTCGATACATTTAAAGCACTCTTTCCAAATACCAGCGGTATTCGTCGAGCCGGTTCTGCTGCATTGGATCTTGCCTATGTTGCTGCTGGCCGCCTCGACGGTTTCTGGGAACTGGGACTGCAACCTTGGGATATGGCCGCAGGCGTACTATTAATACAAGAAGCTGGCGGCATTGTTGGCGATTTTTCTGGTGGCCACGACTTCATGGAAAAAGGTCATATCGTTGCCGGAAACCCAAAGATGTTCAAAGCTATTTTGTCGGGTATTCGTCCTCATCTAAATAAAGAGTTTCTTGCTCCCTAATACTTCCCGACAGTTTTCATTATCTTAGCAACACAATGTAATGTATTGTGTTTTCATGACAACATGGATACAACATAGTGTGATCCACATCACTAATTAACCTCAAGTTTCTACGTCATTGTCCGACATAGTGTTCATAGACGGAGTTATTCACGAGGCGGGTTAGATGTCGAAACAACACAATTACGATTTAGAAAAACTCAGTAACGCAAATCATAACCATGGTGACAAAGCTCTGGAAATGATCATGCGTGACGTAATTGATGGCATGGAAGATATCGCAAATATGGCTGGCTATTCACCACAACCCGGCAGCTGCTTTGAAATTTTGGAAATCGTTGCAGACGAATCCACCGCATCGCCTCCTCAACAAGAAACCAAACCTAGCGCAGACATCATATCAATAAAAAGGAAAGCCAAATAGGCTATTTCCTGCGACATTACTTTTCAATTACCGCGGTTCATGTATGATAATTCCCTACAAGGATGAAAAGGGAAAATAACATGAACCTGTTATCTACGCTTCTGAAGAAAATGAATCAGTTAGGCGCATCAGATTTATTTTTAAGCTCTGGCTGTGCCCCCACCTACCGAGTTAATGGAAAGTTACAGGCATCTGATGATGTCAATATGATCTTGGCCAAAGGTGCGACCACCAAAATGTGCCAGATGATCATGGTTGAGGAGAAATTAAAGAAGTTTGAAACCGATAAAGAAATGAATATGGCTTTCAGCCTTCCGAGCATCGGTCGTTTCCGCGTTAATATTTTCCGCCAGCGTGGTGATATTGCTTTAGTCATCCGTGCTATTGCCAGTGAAGTTCCCAACTTCAATGATTTACATATCCCTAACATACTTAAAAAATTAGTCATGCTATCTCGTGGCTTGGTATTGATCGTAGGTCCAGCAGGTAGTGGTAAATCAACAACATTGGCATCGATGCTCGATTATCGAAATGAAAATGACCTTGCACATATCATCACTGTTGAAGATCCTATTGAACATTTCTTAAGCCACAAGAAATCGGTAATTCATCAACGTGAACTTGGTATTGATACCCACTCTTATGAAGATGCATTATGTAATGCCATGCGCCAATCACCCGATGTACTCGTCATTGGTGAAATAAGAGATCGCAATACACTCGAGCATGCCATTGAATATGCTGACACGGGGCATTTGTGTCTAGCGACCTTTCATGCTCATAATACTATGCAGGCACTCGAACGCATGACTAACATGTATACTGAGGATCGTCGAGATCAAATCATGCTGGGATTATCGATGAACCTACAAGCTATTCATTCGCAGAAATTAGTCCCTGATACCCAAGACGGTCGTGTACCCGCCTGGGAGTTACTCACCAAAACAGCGCGCAGTAGTGATTTACTCAGACGTGGTGATTTTTCAGAGTTGCATGAAGTCATCGAGAAAGATGTTAATAACGGTATGCAAACGCTCGATCAAAGTCTCTATGAACTTTATTGTAACGGTAAAATTACACCCGAAACGGCCATTCAATATGCTGATTCGGCTGGTAATATGCGATTACAAATGCGCCTTGAACAACAAACCGGAAACTAACGCGTTACGTGGTTAATTAACGCGCCAGTCACCGGTTAATAATACGTTATACCTGCGATCCATCCTCATTAACACCTTCTAATTTTACCGGCGTTAAATCCGCTTTGTTGATACCTAATGACAAGGCACTGTTACCCGCAACGTAAATTGATGAGTAAGTACCCACAATAACACCCACCAATAATGCCGTTGCAAAGCCGTGGATCAATTCACCGCCCAAGAAAAATAGCGCCAGCAATACCAATAAGGTTGTCAATGACGTGATCATAGTACGCGAGATCGTTTCGTTGACCGAAATATTGACCACTTCCAATGGATCTATTTTACGCAGGCGACGGAAGTTCTCTCTGATGCGATCGAAAATAACAATCGTATCATTGAGCGAATAACCAATCACCGCCAAGATAGCCGCCAATACTGTGAGGTCAAACTCAAGTTGTAATACAGAGAAGAAACCCAGTGTAATTAATACATCATGGAATAATGCAGCAACCGCACCCACTGAATACTGCCATTGGAAACGTAAGAAAATATAAACAAAAATAAATGCCAGTGCATAGAGAATTGAATACGTGCCCTGCTCGGCTAGCTCTTCACCCACTTGAGGACCAACATATTCAACACGGCGAATTTCAACCGTATCATCTGTTGCGCCACGCAAGATATTCAATACACCCGCACTTAATTCAGAACTCTTAAGTCCATCGCGTGGTGCCATGCGAATCAACACATCATGTGATGTACCAAAATGTTGAACTTGTGCATCAGGGTATTTTTCGCCAAGCGCATTGCGCACACCAGCAAGCTCAACTGATTCTTTATAACCCACTTCAATGACTGCTCCACCGGTAAAATCGACGCCAAAGTTCAAACCTTTAGTTACCAACGAGCCGATTGAGCCTAGTACTAATAAAACAGACAAAATAATGGCAAGCTTGCGCTTACTCATAAAGTTGAGTTTGTCAGAAAATACTTTTTTAGCTGAACCAATCGACAGACCAGTTAGTTGCTTGCGTCCCCACATCAAATTCACTACGGCACGCGTACCCATAATGGCGGTGAACATTGAAGTAACAATACCTATCGCCAAGGTAATCGCGAAACCCTTAATAGGACCAGTACCGAAAGCAAACAATACGATAGCGGCAATTAAGGTTGTGATATTAGCATCGGTAATGGTTGAGAAGGCTTTCTCATAACCTGCAGCAATACTCGCCTGAGGTGAATTACCAATCCGTAATTCCTCTCGAATACGCTCAAAAATAAGCACGTTAGCATCAACCGCCATACCCACCGTCAAAACGATACCTGCGATACCAGGCAAGGTCAGTGTTGCTTGAAGCAACGACAGTACTGCAATAATCATAACCAGGTTGAATGCCAAAGCAAGATTAGCGATCATACCAAAGCCACGATACCACATGATCATAAACACGAGCACCAAGACAAAACCGATAATGACCGAACGGAAACCTTGATCAATATTATCCTGACCTAGTGATGGACCAATAGTACGTTCTTCAACAATATCTACTGGCGTGGCAAGAGAGCCGGCACGTAATAACAATGCCAATTGACTAGATTCATCCGTGCTATCAAGACCAGTGGTTTGGAAATTTTTACTAAAGACACCTTGGATTGTCGCAATACTAATTACTTCTTCAATCTTGCTACGCTTGCGTACCAGTTTGCCATCGATATTAACTTTTTCAGTTTTTGTTTCGATGTAAACCACGGCCATCGGTTTACCAACATTTCCTTTGGTAAATTTAAGCATGCGTTTAGCGCCAATATCGTCGAGTGTCACACTCACTTGAGGACCACCATTACGCTGGTCAATCCCTGAGCTCGCATTGGTAATCATGTCACCTGTGACAATAATACGTTTTTTCAATAAAACCGGGTTACCATCCCTTTCTTTATATAAACGCGAACCGGCTGGAACACGTCCAGCCAGTGCTGCTTGTATATCGCCTTTACCGTCTACTGCACGATATTCCAATGTTGCGGTTGCGCCCAAGACATCCACTGCTTGTTGTGGATCTTGTAGGCCAGGCAATTGAATCACGATACGTGATTCACCCTGCTGTTGAATCACAGGTTCCGCCACGCCAATTTCATTAACCCGGTTACGTAAAGTTGAAAGGTTTTGCTGCATAGCAAAACGTTTTACTTCGGTTTGCTCATCCTTGCTTAATCTGGCTGCTAAGTAAAAGTTACCGTCACGATCGACTTCATTAAACGTAAGCGTTTTATATTCATCATTTAAGACATCCAAACCCTTAGCGCGTTTCTCCGCATCGCGGAACTTAACTTCAACACCCCCGTTTTCTTCTTCGGTTGCGGCAATACGGTAAGCGCGAAGATAACGAATCTTTCCGCTACGCAATGTCGTTGTTACATCACTAACATAACGCTCTTCTGCTAAACGAACCGCTGCAGCCATATCAACTTCCATAAGGAAATAAACGCCACCACGCAAATCCAAACCAAGATACATCGGTAAGGCGTTTAACGACTGCAACCACTGAGGTGTTGACGGAACCAAATTTAACGCCACAGCATATTTATTGTTTGTGCCACTCGATGCGAAATTTTCTTTGAGTAAATCTTTGGCTTTAAGCTGCTGTTCATTCTCGTCAAAACGTACAATCACACGATTATTTTTTAGCTCAATATTCGAGTAACGAATCGACTGTTCATCCAAGGTGTCTTTTACGTCAGAAGTAAGTGTGGTCTCTAGCGTGACGCCGGCTTTAGCTGGCGCAATTTGTACCGCAGGCTGGCCTGGATAAATATTTGGTATCGCATAGAGCGCACCAATAGCAAGCACGACTAAAAGAAGCAGGTATTTCCAAAGAGGGTATTGGTTCATGATATTAGTTCGTTGTTATGGCTATGCTGTAAAATAATAAAATTACAGCACAGCGAATTAATTATAGATTTTTTATTGTGCCTTTAGGCAAGATCGATGCGATAGCCTGGCGTTGCAAACGGACTGTTGTGTTATCTGCAATTTCAACTTCAACATGGTCGTCTGACACTTTTGTTAATTTACCGTAAACGCCGCCGTTGGTTATGACTTCATCGCCTTTACTTAGTTCAGCAACCATCTGACGATGTTCTTTGGCTCGCTTAGTCTGAGGGCGAATCAACAAAAAATAGAACACGGCAAAAATCGCAACCATGATAAACAACTGTTCAGCGCCACCGCCTTGTAATGCATCCGAAGTGCCTTCCGCCATAGCTTGATCGATAAAGAAACTCATTTTCATACCCTTCTATATATATGCACCTGCATTGGGCAGGCTATTTATTATAAACACTGGAAATAAACACAAAAACCAGCCGTTCTAGGAAATTCGGGCATATTATGACACAGCCTCGCAGGGTTTGGCGTGTTTTGCGCGGAAATCTGCTGCAAAAACCTCTAAACTACCGTCTTCAATCGCTGAACGCATACTTTTCATAAGATTTTGATAATAATGAAGATTATGAATCGTATTTAGGCGCGAACTGAGGATCTCACCGGTCTTCTGCAAGTGATATAAATAAGCACGACTGTAATTTTGACAGGTATAACAATCACATTCAGGATCTAAGCTACGGATATCATCACGATGACAGGCATTTTTGAGACGCACGATGCCTTCACTGGTAAATAAGTGGCCGTTGCGGGCATTACGTGTCGGCATGACACAATCAAACATATCAAGCCCGCGACAAACTCCTTCAACCAGATCCAGAGGTGTACCCACACCCATTAAATAACGCGGTCGATCAGCCGGCATTTTATTCGCTATATTATCCAGCATTGCCAGCATATCTTCTTTGGGTTCACCCACCGATAAACCACCAATCGCATAACCATCGAAACCAATATCAACCAAACCCGCCAGCGACTCATCCCGCAGCGATGAATACATGCCTCCCTGAATAATGCCAAACAACGCTGCAGGGTTATCGCCATGCGCCGCTTTACTTCGGTCTGCCCAACGTAAGGACAATTCCATAGAAGTCCGTGCTTCTTCTTCTGTAGCTGGATATGGCGTACATTCATCAAAGATCATAACAATGTCAGCACCGAGTTCACGCTGTACTGCCATCGATTCTTCCGGGCCCATGAAAACCTTGTCGCCATTCACTGGTGATTGAAAATGCACACCCTCTTCTGTGATCTTGCGTAAATCGCCCAAAGACCAAACTTGAAAACCACCGGAATCGGTTAAAATGGGGCCGTCCCAATGCATGAAGTCATGTAAGTCACCATGCTTGGCAATCACCTCGGTGCCCGGACGCAACATCAAATGAAACGTATTACCCAGAATGATATCGGCATTAATCTCGCGCAATTCTTCCGGCGTCATTGCCTTAACCGTGCCATACGTTCCCACAGGCATAAATGCCGGTGTTTGCACTGTGCCACGTTCAAACGTTAATTCGCCCCGACGAGCTAGACCATCTGTTGTACTTACAGAAAATTTCATAATTCAGCTTTAATCCGATTAAAAATAAACATGGCATCACCATAACTAAAAAATCGATACCGCTCATCCACTGCGTGTTGGTAGGCATCTAATATAAATTCGCGCCCAGCAAAAGCACTAACTAACATCAACAAGGTCGATTCAGATAAATGGAAGTTTGTTAGCATTGCATCGACAACTTGAAATTCATAACCGGGGTAAATAAAAATATCCGTCTCACCCGCGTACGGCTGCAACGTGCCATTGCGTGCAGCGGTTTCCAATGAACGAACACTGGTCGTGCCAACAGCAATAACTCGTCCTCCTCGTGCTTTTGTTTCATTAATTGCCGCAACGGTCGCTTCGCTCACCTCGAGATATTCACTGTGCATAGTATGGTCGCGAATATCATCGGTACGTACTGGTTGATAGGTTCCCGCGCCAACATGCAAGGTCACCTCGGTTGTTTCCACACCCAGCTGTTCTATTTTAGCCAAACAATCCGCATCAAAGTGCAGACCGGCTGTTGGCGCTGCCACTGCACCGGGATTACTGGCATAAACGGTTTGATAACGGTCTTGATCAACCTGATTATCTTCTCGACTGATATAAGGTGGTAGAGGTATATGACCAACCGTTTCGATAGCCGCCATCGCATCTTGCTCTGCCGGAAAGCCAAGTTTAAATAGTGCTCCCTGACGCTCGAGCATTTCCAATTCAACGCCATTCTCAAGCACGATTTTGCTGCCCGGTTTCGGCGATTTACTGGCTCTTACATTGGCCAGCACTTCATGCTGATTCAAGACACGCTCAATAAGGATTTCGACCTTACCGCCGCTCGCCTTGTGAGCTAATAGCCGTGCAGGAATTACGCGCGTATTGTTAAATACTAATAAATCGCCTTTATTCAACTGACTTGGAAAATCCGCAAAAACCTTATCATGAACCTGTTGTAGACGTGGATCGATACACAATAAACGGCTGCCACAACGTTCAATAGCCGGTTGCTGAGCGATTAAGTCATCAGGTAATTCAAAGCTGAAATCAGAGCGTTGCATGCGCGGGATTCTACCAAAATGACGGCCGAGAAACTTAAAAAAAACCAATAAATGTGAAAATGGCTTGAGCAAAGTCCGAAATGCTATACACTACGCCACTCTTTCCAATGCCAGAGTGATGAAATTGGTATACATGAGGGATTCAAAATCCCTTGTCCTCACGGACGTGCCGGTTCGAGTCCGGCCTCTGGTACCATATTTATTCAAATGAGTCGGCGTAAATAATTTGCGTACGCCGACTCTTTTGAAGCTTCTTTTTCATTACCAAAATACATTTATAAAATTTCAATTTGTCGTTTTTTTAAACAAAATTTTACAAACTCAATAATAACCATATATACTCTGTTTTTTGTTGACATATATGGAAAATAAAATGCCTAAAAAATCAAAGAAATCTGTAGCAAAAAGTGCTGCTGTTGCAAAGGTAGTTGATAGTTCATTAGCCGCCCTAACTACTGCAAACAGTGACAGTGAAAATGCTGTTGCCGCCTTATCAAAAATCGCGAAGAAGTTGACAGCAGAAGGCAAACGTTTAAGTAAGAAACGAGCTACTTTGTCAAAACGCAAAAAAGCAACAACTGCAAAACTGAAAAAAGCCAGTGATGCGGCAACCAAGAAACTACTTACAGCAACTGTAAAAGAATTGAATGCTGTCAAGAAAGACGCTACTAAGTCATCAGCAGCTAAAGCAGCTAATGCAGCGGAATTAAGTGGTCTGAAAGCTTCGGCAAAACGCACTAAAGCTTACCTTGCCGTTATCGCTAAAGCAGATAAGGTTTTAAACAAACCGAAGAAAAAGAAACGTAAAAAACGCGCTAAAAAAGCAGCCTAAGTAAATCTGCTTTATATGCTACGAAACGCCCCCTAGTGGGGCGTTTTTCGTTATAACTCATTTATTTTATCTCGCACTTACTTAGTGCATTCTGAACCATTGCGGTTCTTCTCAGATAGGTGAATACTTACTACATAACTGTACTTAACCTAAAATCCCCTAATATTTTAGGTTCACTTACTACTGGCATGGGGCTTGCTAGATAATAATAAAAAGTCACTTTACTACAAGGAAACAAAATGAGCGGCACACGATTTTCACTTGAAGTTCAAGCACGTATCCCAGAACGGCTCGAACGCCTAAACGAACTAGCTAATGATTTACTATATAGTTGGGATCGTGAAGCCCGCAGTCTTTTTTATCGCCTCGATAATAAGCTATGGGAGAGTTGTGGTCATAATCCCAAAGTCTTTCTGCGCCGCATTAATCAAGATAAACTTGACCATGCATCCGAAGATCGTGTCTTCATGCAAGATTTCAATCGCGTACTCTCTAGCTATGACAGTTATTTGGAAGAAGGTACCAACACCGCTGTTAATGACTATCTCGACCCTGATAAAGATTTAGTCGCCTACTTCTGTGCCGAATTTGGTTTACATGAAAGTTTTCCCATTTATTCCGGTGGCCTTGGCATTTTAGCCGGTGACCATTGTAAAGCGGCCAGTGACCTAAACGTCCCTTTTATTGCCATAGGCTTACTCTACCGCCAAGGGTATTTTACGCAAACCATCGATGGTCAGGGCCAACAACAAGCTCACTATAATACAACCGACTTTAATGATTTACCCGTAGAGCCCGCTACTGACGAGCATAATAATGAGATTCATATCCATATTGATCTACCAGAACGAAATCTTGAAGTAAAAGTTTGGCATGCGCGTGCCGGCCATATCAATCTTTACTTACTTGATACTGATTTACCTTCTAATAATGAAAAAGATCGTGCCATTACCCATCAACTATACGGTGGAGATATTCATACTCGGATACAACAAGAAATCGTACTTGGTATTGGTGGTATACGTGCTATCCGTGCCTTGGGTCTTGAACCAACCGTTTGGCATATCAATGAAGGCCATGCGGCCTTCATGATTGTTGAGCGCTGTCGCGAGCATGTTGCCAGTGGCATGAAATTTGATAGCGCTCTAGAGATTGCTGCAGCGGGAACCGTCTTTACAACTCATACACCTGTGCCTGCTGGCCACGATATTTTTGAACATCATATGTTTATTAAATATTTCTCGGCATTTTCCAAACAACTCGGTATTAGTATGGAGAGATTCCTGAGCTTGGGTGCCAGCCCACTACATGCCAAAGGTTTTAACCAAACTGCTTTAGCACTGCGTGGTTCTCGTTATCATAATGGTGTGAGTCGTATTCATGGTCGCGTTGCCTCTGGTATGGAAGAGTACATCTGGCCTGATATTCCCGAAGCTGAAAACCCAATGCGCTACGTTACCAATGGTGTGCATGTGCAAACTTTCCTCGCTCGAGAGTGGGTTAGTTTATTTGATATGCGTTTTGGTGGCGGTTGGCGCAATGAATTGCTCAATGAAAATTTCTGGGAACAAATTGATGATATACCGGATCAAACATTTTGGAGTCTCCGCCAAACCCTAAAAACCACCATGCTAAAAGACGTACGCGCGCGCGTCTTGCATCAACATCAGCGCAATGGTTCTAGTGCTCTGCAGCTCGATAAAAACATTCAGTTCCTTGAACCCGCTCGAAATGACATATTGACTATCGGTTTTGCGCGACGCTTTGCCACTTACAAACGCGCCGCGCTGTTATTCGCGAATCCTGAGCGTTTAGAAAAATTACTCAGTGATGAGAACCGTCCTGTAGTGTTTGTATTTGCAGGTAAGGCGCATCCCAAGGATGAACCTGGGCAAGATCTTATTCGTACCATTTATGAATTTTCTCAGCGTCCTGAATACGCAGGCAAAATCATCATGGTCGAAGGTTACGATATGTCTCTCGCTCGCAAGCTCGTTTCCGGTGTCGACGTTTGGCTAAATACCCCTGAATACCCGCTTGAGGCAAGTGGCACTTCCGGCGAAAAAGCCGGTATTAACGGTGTTATTAACTTAAGTGTTCTCGATGGTTGGTGGGGTGAAGGTTATAACGGTGAGAATGGTTGGGCTATCTCACCGCACGAGCCTGAATTTGATTCACACTATCGCTACCATGAAGAAGCGAATGAACTTCTCGATATCCTTGAGAAAATGGTAATACCAAGCTATTACCAGCGCGATGGACACGGTTACTCTGAAGAATGGGTACACATGTCGAAGGCATCAATGAAATCGTTACTGCCTCGTTATAATTCACAGCGCATGGTAATGGACTATGTGCGTGATTTTTATTCACCAGCAAGTAAGCAATGTCCGTTAATTAAAGGCGAACATCATCATCTTGCCGATGAGCTCGCTAAATGGAAAAGTCACATTCAAGCTTACTGGGATGGCGTAACCATCCGAAGGTTAGATGAGACTGAGAATACTATCAACTCTGGTGAAAAATTAGCTGTTGAGTTAGCCATTAATTTAAACGGTTTAAACGTTAGCGATATCATCGTGGAATGCTTGGTAAGTGCAGATAAAGAATCCACTGATATACATGAAACATTACGTTTTCATGCTAATCGCAATATTGATAGTGGTGAAACCTTGTATCGACTGGAATTTAATCCGAGCCTGTCTGGACTACAGTATTACCAGATTCGTGCCTACCCATGGCATGAGCACCTGTGCCATCAATTTGAGATAGGTAGAATGCTTTGGTTATAAGAGAAAATAATATCTGACAGGATTAACAAGATTTAAAAAACCAATACTGCATTAAAGAAATAAAATACTGCTGTTTTTTCTTTCTTTATTTATTGAATCCAGTCAATCTTGTAAATCCTGTCTAAGATCTGTTTTTTCTTCTATGTAGCGACCATAGAGCCGGTTCATTTTTAGTAACTTTTTCGACAAATTATTGGGAACTTGCTGCCAGTTAAACTGCCACAGCCAATTCCCCTTCGGCTCACCCGGCACATTCATTCTCGCACTATTATCCAATGCCAAAATATCTTGCATTGGCACAATAGCCGTCTGCGCTACGGACGCCAGCGCTGCTCGTATCATTGGCCAAGGCATATCGCCTTCATGACACGAAAAATAATCATTAACCTGCCGCTTACCCTTTAGATTCAGCCCCTGATACCAACCCAATGTCGTGTCATTATCGTGGGTTCCAGAATACACGACACTGTCTTTTTCATGCTGATGCGGGAGATAGGCATTGTTAAAATCGTCTTCAAAAGCAAATTGAAGTATTTTCATTCCAGGTAAATTGAATTTCTTACGCAACGCGGTTACTTTCGGTGTTATTACTCCCAAATCTTCCGCAACAAGAGGCAATTCCCCTAAATTCTTAATTAAACTTTTAAATAATGCCTCACCCGGTGCTTTAACCCACTTCCCTTTAACCGCTGTTTTCTCGCTGGCCTTAATTTGCCAATACGCTTCAAGACCACGAAAATGATCAATGCGAATAATGTCGTACAATTCAAGCTGGCGCTGCATACGTTGTCGCCACCACGCAAAATCATTCTTCTGCATCGCCGCCCAATCATAAAGCGGGTTTCCCCAACGCTGACCCGTTGCAGAGAAATAATCAGGTGGCACACCTGCAACTACTTTAGGTTCGCCATTTTTCAATAAATAAAATAACTCACGATTAGTCCATACATCAGCACTATCATGTGAAACAAAAATAGGCAGATCACCAAATACGCTTATTCCTCGTTCAGCCGCATACTCGCGTAACACCTGCCACTGCCGATCAATAACAAACTGTGAGAATATTATCTCTTCTATCTCTGCTGCGTGCTTATCTCTTGCTGTTTGCAGTGATTTCGACGTTCGACCACGTAATGTCGCAGGCCACTTATGCCATGGCAGATTTTTTTCTGCTAATTTTATACTTTTAAACAACGCGTAATCAGGTAACCAGTGTGACTGTTCTGCGCAGAATTTCTTATAACGCCGCTTATCATCTGCTGATGCATTCTTTTTGAAATATTCACAAGCGATTGTCCATATTTTATCCGAAAGGCTACTTGCGTCTTCTGGTAACCAATTCCATTGCTTTAATAAAAACAAACTAATTAATTTGGTATTTAAAGCAAGTGAAGAACTAGTCGTATAAGGAGAGTTTTCATCATCAGTTGGATTCAACGGTAATATTTGCCACAGTGTAAAACCTGACAACTTAAGAAAATCGATGAAGTGATAGGCATCAGGTCCAAGATCGCCAGACGGTAACGACGTTGGATGGCACAACACACCAGATTGGCGTTCTGAAAATATTTTAATACTAGATTTATTCATGGCCACGTCGCATTGCACCGCCACCTTCCGGGTCACCGTGACCATGTGTAAATACATGCGATAGACTCTCGGGAGCTTCAACACCGAGGATACCGTATAAATGTGCCAAGTGTAGGCGAAACAAGTGCTCAAAATCACTCACGGCTTCGGCAGGGTTGTAATCGCCAAACCACCAAAACCAGTCTGAACCTTCACATAATGCTAATTGTTCTGTTGCCGCTTGACGATCTGCTTCACCAAGATGTTTAGATGCCATCACGACATCATAGGCTCGCTTTGCCTCAATCAGCATATCCCAAGCACGATTTTTATCCTTATCACCAATCCATGTTGAGAATGAGCCATAAACCCAGCTCCCCGCCATCAAGCTATCTATTTTCTGTGGCTGTAAATTAGATGAAAGTGATTCAGAGAACGTCGTTAACTCAAGATCCGGGTGTTCTGATAATTTCTCATATAAGGCATTAAGAAAATAATACCCGTTGTTCGGATAATGCTCCCACGCATTTTCCCCATCCATAATAATAGAAACAACGTGTTGCTCCGGGTCATCGCATGACTTGGCAATACTCTCAATGTGACCAATAAAATTGGCAACCGCATCATCGCCATGCCAATCTGAATAGGTAAAACCAATCAGATCAGAAAGACCATCATCGCGGAAAAAACACGCCACGTTACTATCGGAAACTTGATATGGTTTGTGCAAACCATTTGCATGATCCATTTCATCCGTTCTATTTAATTGATGCATGCTACTACGCAGAACAGCCTCGCCTGTTGCGGCCCAATCAAGATTATACTCACCTAATAAATCCAGAGTTGCTGTACTCACCGCGCCTTCTGATGGCCAACATCCTTTCGGCTTAAAACCAAAATGTTTTTCAAATATTTTAAGACCGTGCTCAACATGCCAACGCGCACGTTCTTCACCATTAGGATATTGTCGTGCCCCCGGCATATCTGTATCAGGCATTGCATCATAGGTACTTGAAAAATCAATTAACAAAGGAATAATTGGATGCGCATAGGGATTCATTGAAAGCTCAATCTGCCCCTGTTCATCGAGTTTTTTATAACGTGGTATCACGCTATTAATCAGGCCACTAATTACTTTTAGTAATTGCTGACGATCATGTAAATTATAGTCACTCCCTTTCGCAACCAATTCAGCGATAATTGGTTCACCCCGGTGCGCTGTCTCCGCTATCCATACCAAATGATACCAAATTAATATATCTGTAATATATTGATCAGAAAGGTAATATAGGATTTCCGGATCCGCTTCAATTTTCTTTGCGATATTAACCAGGCGTCGATATTTTTCATTGGGTAATACCAAATGTTTTTCATTCGCACGTGTGCACTGGCGTATTAGATCTAGTTTTTGTTGATCATGATTAGGTAATATTGGTGAGGCCAATGCTGCTAGCAATGGATCCCTTATTGCGTGACCATGTTCAATAAAGCCATTTAATTGTTCAGCATAATCTGCAATTTGTTCCAATAAAATAGGTGCGAAATTAACAACGGCCTTTGCTTCGTCATGCTTCTCGAGTATATCCGCCATATCGATATAGTCTTTCATCGCATGTAAATACGTCCAAGGTAATAAATATTGGCCACTTGCTGTATCGCAATACTGTGGTTGATGCATATGCCAACATAAAACAACCTTAAGGCGTTTATCTGACATGATGAAACTCCTGCCCGAGCATCTCTGGTGTCACTAAAACAATTCCGTTTGGTGTAACATAAAAACGCTTTGCATCTTCAATCGGATCTTTACCAATCACGGTGCCATCGGGAATAATACAACCCTTATCAATAACAACGCGTTGCAAGTGACAATTTTCACCTATATCGACATCAGGCAATATCACTGCATCATTCACCGTACTATAAGAATGAATAATGACATTTGAAAACAGACATGAATGCCTCACCGTTGCGCCAGAAATAATACAGCCACCCGATATCATTGAGTCAACGGCCATGCCTCGTCGGTCATCATTGTCATGAACAAACTTTGCTGGAGGCAATTGTGATTGGTGCGTCCAAATTGGCCATTTATCATCGTAAAGATTTAATTCCGGGGTCACGCCAATTAACTCAAGGTTAGCTTCCCAGAAGGCATCAACTGTTCCAACATCTCGCCAATAAGCTTGTTCATCGGTCACAGGATCTCTAAAGGGATAAGCAACGACTCTATTTTGTTTTATTACCTTGGGTAAAATATCGTTACCAAAATCATGTGAAGAATACGGCTCATCGGCATCACGAATTAATTCCTCGTAAAGAAATTTTGCATTAAAGATATAAATCCCCATTGAAGCCATTGCATGGGTGTCACTACCTGGTATTGGTTGTGGATGCTCGGGCTTCTCAGTAAATTCACTAATGCAATGATCTTCACCGATCGTCATCACACCAAATTGAGTCGCTTGCATCAGCGGCACTTCAAGACAACCAACGGTGAGATCGGCATTATGTTCCACATGATGCGCAAGCATGGGACCATAATCCATTTTATAAATATGATCGCCTGCAAGTATTAATATATATTTAGGCGCATGGCTTCGTACTATGTCGAGATTCTGATAAATAGCATCGGCGGTGCCCGCATACCATGATGTTTCAATACGCTGTTGCGCTGGTAATAATTCAACGAACTCGCCAAACTCACCTCGCAAATAACTCCAACCTTGCTGTACATGACGTATTAATGAGTGGGCTTTATATTGCGTCACAACTCCAATGCGTCGGATACCTGAGTTAACACAATTTGATAAAGGAAAATCAATAATCCGAAATTTCCCGCCAAAGGGGACAGCAGGTTTTGCCCGCCATAAGGTCATTTGCTTGAGACGCGATCCACGCCCACCCGCAAGAATTAATGCAAAGGTGTCTCGCGTTAATCGACTAACAAAACGTGGTGTTTGTCCTAGCTTCACTTTATCGTCTCCATTACATCACTGAAAAGTGTCATTTATCTAATCGTCATAAAATAAAAACTACAAAAAGTAACTATATGTCATGCTATGGTATCCTAGTAGACAAGGCAATATGATTAGCGTAATCATATTCATGCATATGACATAACGATAATGGTACGAGTGTGAAAAGGACCAAGCCAGCACCGCAAAAACCGATCACTAATGGTGCTCAATCAGCCCATATTAGTGCAGATGCTACTAATATTGCCGCTGCCCGTCATCCTGACCCTTTCTCCTTTCTTGGTAAGCATAATGATGACAGTAATATTACAGTACGTGCTTATCTCCCTGATGCCGAAAAGGCTAGCATCGTTGAAATGGCAACGCCGTTAGAACGTATTGTCGGTAGCGATCTGTTTATTGCTAAAAATATTAGTAAAGATTTACCGGAACACTATCAAATTGCATGGACTGACAAACAGGGCAACCAGCACCAGGCATACGACCCATATTGCTTTAGTCCACAACTCAGCGAATATGACATTTATTTACACAGTGAGGGGCGCCATTGGCGTACATGGCAATGGCTTGGTGCACACTTACATGATGTTGATGGCATTACCGGCGTACTTTTTTCGGTATGGGCACCTAGTGCAAGTCGAGTAAGTGTTGTTGGTGATTTCAACCAATGGGATGGTCGTCGCCACCCTATGCGATTGAGGGGTAGCAGTGGCATCTGGGAATTATTTATTCCGGCGCTATCTGCTGGAGAACTATATAAAATTGAAGTGCGTACAACTGACGGGGACATCTTACTTAAAAGCGATCCCTATGCACGCGAATTTGAATATTCATCGGGAACAGCCAATCGTGTTATCGCCAATAGTCATTTCCAATGGACTGATGCTGAGTGGTTAGAAAAACGCCATCAATCTGATTTGCTTCATGCACCACTCTCCATCTATGAAGTACATTTAGGTTCTTGGCAACGTGATGCTGATGGCAACATTATGTCTTACCGGGAACTTGCCGAACGTTTAGTTGAGCATGTCAGCTATATGGGTTTTACACATATAGAATTGCTGCCGATCACCGAACACCCTTTCTATGGCTCTTGGGGTTACCAAACCACTGGATATTATGCCCCCACCTCACGCTATGGCAGCGGTGATGATCTTCGTTACCTTATTGACCTTTGCCACCAGAATAATATTGGCGTCTTTGCTGACTGGGTTCCTGCTCATTTCCCAAAGGATGCACATGGACTGGCTCGATTTGATGGTACGGCTCTCTATGAACATGCCGATCCTCGCCGTGGTGAGCATCGTGATTGGAATACCCTCATTTTTAACTATGGTCGCCATGAGGTCAGAAATTTCCTCATTGCCAATGCACTTTATTGGCTAGAAGAATTCCACTTTGATGGCTTACGTGTCGATGCGGTTGCTTCGATGCTCTATCTCGATTTTGCAAGAGAGAAAGATGACTGGCTACCAAATCAATACGGCGGCCGAGAGAATTTGGATGCCGTTGAATTTATAAAACAACTCAATATAGTTGCACATGAACAATCCCCAGGCACTCTCATCATGGCCGAGGAATCTACCGATTGGCCGCAAGTGTCACGCCCCGTCCATGAGGGTGGTTTAGGTTTTAGCATGAAGTGGAACATGGGTTGGATGCATGATGTTTTAGATTACATGAAACTCGATCCAGTCTATCGCCAGCACAACCATAACAAATTGACCTTCGGGGTTATGTATAACTATAACGAGAATTTCATTTTACCATTCTCACACGACGAAGTTGTACACGAAAAATGTTCCTTACTGTATAAAATGAGTGGTGATGAATGGCAACAATTCGCTAATCTGCGTCTACTTTACTGCCTAATGTACACCTACCCAGGTAAACAGCTCTTATTTATGGGGAATGAATTTGGTCAAGGTCCTGAATGGAACCATGACAAATCACTGGATTGGCATCTATTAGAATATCCTCTACACAAGGGGCTATTAAAGTCAGTCAGTGATCTTACTCATCTCAATCGAGCGCACCCTGCTTTGCATTATTATGACTTTGAACGACAGGGTTTTCAGTGGTTAGATTGTAATGACACAGAGAAGTCCGTTTTAAGTTATCAGCGCATGAGTGATGACGAAACGCTTATTGTCATCTTGAATTTTACGCCTGTTCCCAGAAATAATTATCGTGTCGGTGTCGATGAACCAGGACATTACGAAGAGTTATTTAATACTGATTCAGAATTTTATGGCGGAACCAACCTCGGCAATGGGCTCGGTAGTAATGCTGAAAAAGAGCCATGGCTCGACCATCCTTGGTCTATTAGTATTAATCTACCGCCACTTGCCGGTATTATCCTTAAACGAAAGCCACTCTAGCATTATTGTGTCTAACCCATCAATTCATCTGCGGATATGGCTAGGTCATAACGTTCTTTAGCAATCTTCATTATATTTTCAGCAAACTGAGGGTGGTCTTTTAGTATCCGACTAAAATCAGATTTCTGTAATACAAAGAGATCACAAAGTGTTTTAGCACGAATAGTTGCCGTACGTGGTGTCGACATGAGAATGCCTACTTCACCAAAGAAATCACCATCTTTAAGTGTTTTTAAGACATTACCGCCAGCATCTAGCACTTCAACTTCACCACGGCAAATTAAGTACATTTCTTTTGCCATATCGCCGTGTTGAATAATGACTTCACCTTCTTCTGCAGCATCCGCATGTAAAGCCATAATAATCGAGTTCAATAACAGCGGTTCTGCACCTTCAAATAAAGGCAATTGTTCCAGCACATCAGGTGTAACCACTTCAAACCAGCGGCGACCATCTTTCTCAATAAGATCATTGGCCGACTTTGGTCCCCATGAATTACGCGTGTAGTTAGGAAAATCTTTAGCCGGATTCTTTGACCAATAGTCCATAATTGGCTGCGCAATACGCCAAGCAGCTTCAACAAGGTCACCACGAGAAAATAATGTTGCATCACCATGCGTACAAGAATAAATCATCACCTCATAACCGGTATAACGTGATGCCTTAAAACTATCACCATAATTAAATTCCATATCAACATTTTGCAATTGCAATGTTGGTCCCGGAATTTTTGCTTGGAAAAGTAATTCAATCGCCTGGTATGGTTGCACATGGAAAACTAAACGGTTAGCCGTTAAATTATCAACGCTTGTACCTTTAAACATTTGTTGAGGTGGCTTTTTAAATTCAACGACAATTTCAGTGCCGCGTTTCCACAACGCCTTACCTGAACGCAGATAAATAGGTACGCCTTCCCAGCGCCAATTATCAATTTGGAATTTGGCGGCAACAAAGGTTTCCGTGCTTGATTCAGGATTCACATCTTGAGATTGACGGTAACCCGGCTGATCAACTTCACCATCATCCGTGAAAGATGGTCCATACTGTCCGCGCACAACATTCTCAGGCACTTCATCTTCATTATAGACACGTACTGATTCAAGCAGCTTGGCTTTTTCATTACGAATTGAATCTGGTTCAAATGAACCGGGGGTTTCCATACATAAATACGCTAACATTTGGAACATGTGGTTTTGCATCATATCACGTAGTACACCAGAGCTATCGTAGTAGCCTCCGCGCGCACCGACATCAACGGCCTCACATACATTGAACTGAATATTATCAATATTGTTCTTATTCCACAGCGGTTCAAACATACCATTAGAAAAACGGAACGCCAGTAGGTTCTGTACTGTTTCTTTTCCAAGGTAATGATCAACACGGAAAATTTGATCTTCACGCCAATTCGCCAACACAGCCTTATTCAGTTCAAGCGCTGACTCAAGATCCGTACCAAACGGTTTCTCAACAATAATACGTCGCCAACCTTCACCATCTTGGAATCCGGCGTTGTAGAGATGCTGACAAATCATGCCAAAAAATCGCGGTGCCATCGCAAAATAAAAGAGAACATTCGCCTTAGCCTGAAATTTTTCATTCAGTTCATCGACCTTTTTCTTCATGTTCTTATAATTTTCAGGGTCATCCAATCCGCCCGGCAAGAAATGGAAACGACTCATAAGCTCATCACAAGCAGGCTCATCAAATTCTTGACGAGTATGGAAGCCACGCAAACCATTTTCTTCACCCGCCATCGATTCACGGAATTCTTCATCCGTAATTTTACTTCGGCCTGTACCAAGTACCGCAAAGTTATCGGATAATAAATTGTCACAGGCTAAATTATATAAAGCTGGTACTAACAAACGTTTAGTTAAATCACCTGAAGCACCGAAAATAACCATGATGCACGGTTCACTCGGTGGGTTACCCCCCTGTGAATCCATCCCCATTGACCCAACTACTTGTGCACTATCTGACATTACCCTTCCCCATTTTTAATCTTCTATTTCCAGTTCAAGTGACGCTGAATTAATACAATATCTTACACCAGTTGGCTCTGGACCATCATTAAAGGCATGCCCCAAATGTGAACCACATTTTTCACAATGCACTTCTTCTCGACGCATACCAAACTTGGTATCGATTTCTGATTCAACGGCAACATCATTAATAGGTTTCCAAAAACTTGGCCAACCAGTGCCAGAATCAAATTTTGTTACTGATGCAAATAGCGGCTCACCACAGCATACACATTTGTATGTGCCACGTGTCTTGCAATCATGATACTTACCGGTAAAAGCAGGTTCCGTGCCTTGTTCTCGGCAAACATGAAACTGTTCTGAGCTCAGCTTACTGCGCCATTGTTCATGATCTTTTAATTTTTCATCGCTCATTCGTACTTTACTTCCTATTCTTTTTGTAATGATTAATCAGACTATTTGTCGAGCAATCATGTGAAGTCACCTCACCATCACCCTTGAGCTCAGGTTGAATAGACTGCGCTAATTGTTTGCCTAATTCAACGCCCCACTGATCATAAGAATTAATACCCCACACCATACCTTGTACAAAGATCTTGTGCTCATACATGGCAATCAACATACCTAAACTATGTGGCGTAATCTTCTGCAGCATAATTGAGTTAGTTGGTTTGTTTCCTGGAAATACTTTATGCGGCAATAAGTCATCCAGATCACTACCTGACATGCCTGCGGCCTCTAATTCAACTTTTGCTTCTGCCGCGGTCTTGCCACTCATCAATGCCTCTGTTTGAGCAAAGAAATTCGACATCAAAATAGAATGATGCTCACCAACCGGATTATGAGTTTCAATCGGTGCAATAAAATCACATGGAATTAATTTGGTTCCCTGATGGATTAATTGATAAAAGGCATGTTGCCCGTTAGTACCTGGCTCACCCCATATAACCGGGCCTGTTGAATAATCTACAACTTCGCCATCTCGGTTGACTCGTTTACCATTACTCTCCATGTCACCTTGTTGGAAATAAGCCGCAAAACGATGCATATATTGATCGTAAGGTAAGATAGCCAGCGTTTGTGCACCAAAGAAATTGTTATACCAAAGTCCTAACATGCCCATAATTACCGGCAAATTATCTTTATATTCGGCATTCAAAAAATGCTGATCCATCTCATGTGCGCCAGCCAACATATCTTCAAAATTATCCATGCCGATGGCAACCGCGATTGGTAAGCCAATTGCGCACCATAGTGAGTATCGACCACCAACCCAATCCCAGAACTCAAACATATTCGCTGTATCAATGCCGAATTCAGATACTGCTTCTGCATTAGTTGATAAGGCAACAAAATGTTTTGCAACTGCTGATTTATCACCTGCGGTAGCTAATAACCATTCACGCGCTGTCGTTGCATTAGTAATAGTTTCTTGTGTGGTAAATGTTTTTGAAGCGACAATAAATAACGTTGTTTCCGGATCACACTTCAATAAGGTTTCAGCCATATGCGTGCCATCAATATTTGAAACAAAATGAACAGACAAATCGCGTTGCGTATAAGTCTTTAATGCCTCAGTCACCATCACAGGACCAAGATCTGAACCACCAATCCCGATATTCACTACGTCCGTAATCGACTTGCCAGTGTAACCTTTCCATTCTCCGCTGCGGATAGCGTTAGTAAAACCGCGTATTTTATCCAAGACCGCATTAACTGCAGGCATGACATCTTCGCCGTCAACAACAATTGGGGTGTTGCTTCTATTTCGTAATGCAACATGAAGAACAGCACGCTTTTCTGTACTATTAATTTTCTCGCCCGCAAAAACTTTCTTTGCCCAACCACTTATATCTGCTTGCTCAGCAAGTTCAAGTAATAAGCGAAATGTTTCTTCAGTAAGAATATTTTTTGAGAAATCAAGCAGGATATCGCCATGACTTCGAGAAAAACGATCAAAACGACCATTGTCGCTGACAAACATATCTCGCATATGTTGTCCGGATATTTTTCCATAGTGTTCTTCTAATGCTTTCCATGCAGGTGATTCTGTCAATGTCGACATTGGTATTCCCCCAAAAATTATTTTCCTGCACACCCCTGCGCAGGAATAGTATTATTTTTCTAATTAATCATGCTCAGCGATAAGAATATTTTCAATTTCGCCAAGAATAGCTTGAACATCATTCTCTGATTCAGGTCGTGTTTTTGCAAAAGCCGTACGTTGTTTTCGTTCATGTGCAACAAGATCAATACTTTCTCTTATATTCGGATACTTACGAATAAAATCCAAAAATTCTTCACAACCTAATCGTACCGCTTCTAATTGCGTTACCGCCGACACAGAGGCTGCACGTGGTGCCCCCGTCAATAATGACCACTCACCAAAATATTCACCGGGTCTTAATAAAGCAAGGTTAAGTTCCGTATCATCAACCATAGTAAAGACACGCGCCACACCGTAGTTAACAATGTAGAGTGCATCACCCAGTTCACCTTCACGAATAAGTTGTTCACCTTTCTTCATCACCACTAACGATGCAGCTGCACCAATATCGGCTAAGGCATCATCATCTAGTGACGAAAATATCGCCACAGATTTCAATGCGGTGTTAATGGTACGATGGTGATAACGTTCAAAAACAGCATCACGTAGCACGGGTACTTTATCAATTAAATCGCCGAGTACTTCTCCGGGGATTTCTAAAACAACCGAGTTTTTAATCACTGTGACGGTGGCAATGCGCGGCATCATAAATAAAGCCGCAATTTCACCAAACACTTCACCAGAATATAATTTACACAATGGTACAGTGGTGTTTTTTACTTCTTCTGTAACTTCGACTGCGCCATTCAATAAAACGAAAACATTACTATCGCGTTGATATTGTTTACAGAGCACTTCACCTGGCTCAACAACCCGAACTGTGCCTCGGTGTAATAAATATTCGCGATCTTCCTTACTCAGCAAGTCGCCAAATATTGGATTCTTTTTCATCGCGCTATGCATCGAATCAAAGATCGCATTCATATCAGGCATATTCTATTCCTTTAAATTATTTAATCGGCATCTATAATTGTCGCTAACTCTGCCCGAAGAAACGGTGACGCAGGTCACGCTGTATTATTTATTCCCCTTCGGCCATGCGGCCTTATCAAGCATAATTAGCGTGTTCTCGGCATTAATCGTCGTAATTGGCAATGCTTGGCCCGCTTTCCAGCGTGCCAAGGGTTCTTGCTTACCTGCACCCGTAATCAGCATCAATAATTCACGGGTATTTGATAATGCTGCAGCACTCAGACTCACTCTATCGGACGGTGGCTTTGGCGCATTATGCACGGCATGAGTCGTTTCATTTTCATTATGTTCATGGCCAGGGAAAAGACTCGCTGTATGCCCGTCTTCACCCATGCCTAATAGAACCATATCAAAGGGAAGTGCCGCGTCAACAATACCGGCATATGCTTGGGCGGCAACTTCCGCACCCTGTTCAGCGGGAATTAAATAAACCTGCTCATCTGGAATAGCAACATGTGATGTTAATGACCGTGCCGCCATCACACTATTACGCTCGGCATCATCAACAGGTAAACAACGTTCATCGCCAATATAGATATGCCAGTGCGCCCAATCAGATTTACTTTCGGCCAATGCCCGGTAACTTGCCTCAGGTGTAGTCCCTCCTGCAAGAACAATTCTAAATGCACCACGTTCAGCAATCGCATGTTCCGCCGCGGCAAGGATACGTTGGCATGCCTGTTCAGCCACAGTGGCGCCATCCGGAAAAATTTCATAATTTGGAAATGTCACGATACTTACTCTTTTTTATTTTTTTCAGGTTCAAGTGAATGACGCCAATAATGTGTTTCACTATCAAATAGGCGTCTTGATTCTGTTGGCCCCCATGTGCCCGCTTTATAAGTATTAATATAGTCACGCTCGGTAGACCAAACTTTCAATATGGGATCAACTGTACGCCATGCCCCTTCAACTTCGTCATAGCGTAAGAATAAAGTACTGTCACCTTCGATAACATCCAGCAATAAGTCTTCGTAGGCATCTGTCGATGCTTCATCTTCATTGCGAAAACTGGCATCTAAACTGGTAACACGGGTCTTCATTTCCAAACCCGGTTCTTTTACTGATAATTCCATGCGCAAACATTCTGTTGGTTGAATACCCAACAATACCCAGTTCGCATGCATAACTTCAATCTGTGTGTTTCTAAATAATTGTTGAGGAGGATGTTTAAATTTAATGCTAACCGCTGACTGTCCTTTTTCCAGACGCTTACCCGTTCGCAAATAAAAAGGTACGCCTGCCCAACGCCAGTTATCAACATATAACTTCACCGCCGCATAGGTTTCCGTGACGCTTTCTGGCGGAACTTTATCTTCTTCCAGGTAACCTTTAACCTTTTCACCATCAACCATACCGCTGGTATATTGCGCTCGAAAAGAATGTGCATGAACTGCATTTTGAGGGATAGGACGAATAGATTTAAGCACCTTAACCTTTTCATCACGAATCGCTTCAGGCTCCATAGAAACAGGCGGCTCCATTGCGACCATGGTCATGAGTTGCAACAAATGACTTTGAATCATGTCGCGTAAAGCACCTGCACCATCATAATAATCTGCACGCCCACCTACACCGAGCTCTTCTGAATGAGTAATCTGCACGTGTTCGATGTGATTTCGATTCCAAAGCGGTTCCATTAGCAGATTTGCAAAACGAAACACTAAAACATTTTGTACCGTACCTTTGCCCAAATAATGATCGATACGATATATTTGATCTTCTTTGAGATACTTCTCCATACTTTTTTGCAGCATAATGGCACTTTCTAAATCATAGCCAAATGGTTTTTCAACTACCACTCGCCGCCAACCATGATCTTCATTGAGTAATTCAACATCACTTAAATTACGAATTACCGTACTAAAATCAGCCGGTCTTATCGACATATAAAAGGCGATGTTTTTAGGGAACTTTTCAGCCCCCATCAGAGTCTGATTCATCTCTTGATAACTTTCAGGAGAAGTTAAATCACCTTTAAAGTAATAAAGGCGACTAGCGAATGTTTCGAACACATCATCATCAATGCCGTCACGTGCCTTGGCAGTCACCCATTCACGTATTTCATCAATACATTTCTGTTGATCCCAGTCACGCCGTCCAACAACAACAATTCTTGTTCCATCAGGAAGATATCCCGCCGCTTCTAAGTGATAAAGCGCAGGCATTAATTTAAGGCGCGACAGATTACCTGTCGCGCCAAAAATGACGTAAGTACACGGTTCAACCATAATGCGTCCTAAATGTAACGGTTCTATAACCTATTACTTATACATTATAGGTGCTAGATGAAACATTGCCGCCACTACCAATCCAATCGGTATGGAACATTTCACCACGTGGTTTATCGGTACGCTCATATGTATGCGCACCGAAGTAATCACGCTGTGCCTGTAGCATATTCGCAGGAAGTCGAGCACTGCGATAACCATCATAATAAGCCAGTGCTGAAGAGAATGTTGGAGTTGGAATACCCATCTCAGCACCCTTGGCAACCACTTTACGCCACCCGGCTTGTGCGTTATGAATCGCATCACGGAAGAACTCATCCAATAACAAGTTTTCAAGTTCAGGATTCTTATCAAAGGCTTCTTTGATATTACCGAGGAAGGCACTACGAATAATACAACCACCACGCCACATCAAGGCGATGCTGCCGTAGTTAAGCTTCCAACCGTATTCCTTCGCCGCTTCACGAATTAACATATAACCCTGTGCGTAAGAAATAATCTTTGATGCATACAGTGCGTCATGAATGTAACCAACAAATTCATTTACATCGCCATCAAAACTTGCTGTAGGTCCATCAAGGAATTCAGCTGCTTTAACACGTTCATCCTTCATTGCAGAAAGACAGCGAGCAAATACCGATTCACCAATCAAGGTTAGTGGAATACCTAAATCCAGGGCGTTAATACCTGTCCACTTACCCGTGCCTTTTTGTCCCGCACGATCAAGAATGCGATCGAGTGGATAACCTTCCTCATCTTTGAAGCCAAGTATATTTGCAGAAATTTCGATCAGATATGAATCAAGTACGCCTTTATTCCATTCTGAGAAAACGCCCTGCATTTTTTCTGCATCCAGCCCTAAGCCGCGACTCATAAAGTCATAAGCTTCACAGATTAGTTGCATATCACCGTATTCGATACCGTTATGTACCATCTTCACATATTGACCAGCACCTTCTTCACCAACCCAGTCACAACAAGGCTCACCATCAACCTGTGCGGCAATCGATTGGAAAATTTCTTTCACATGTGGCCATGCATCAGGGTTACCACCTGGCATGATCGACGGCCCAAAGCGTGCACCTTCTTCACCACCCGAGATACCAGTACCAATATAAAGAATGCCTTGCTTGGCTAGATCACGAGTACGACGATCGGTATTGGTGTAAAGCTCATTACCACCATCAATAATAATGTCGCCCTTATCAAGATGAGGTACGAGTAAATCAATGAAGGAATCGACAACATCGCCTGCTTTCACCATCATCATGACACGACGCGGCTTTTTCAAACTCCCCACTAATTCTTCAATCGAATGAGTGCCAATAATATTTGTTCCCTTGGCACGTCCTTCCATAAACTCGTCAACCTTGGAAGTTGTACGATTAAAAACCGCCACCTTGATATCATGATCATTCATGTTCAAGACAAGGTTTTGCCCCATTACGGCTAGGCCAATTAAGCCAATATCTGCTTCAGACATACTCTTTTCCTTTTTTTATTTTTACTAGTTTTATGCAGCGCCACTCAATACACGTTCCTGCACATAATCTTCCAATTTCAGTAAATCCGCGGTAAAGCCGCGGATCCCCTGAGATAGTTTTTCAACCGCCATCGCATCTTCATTATGCATCCAGCGCATTGTTTTTTCATTCAATTCAAGTTTAGGAATATCCATCGATGCTGCTTTTGTTGCATCAAGGTGTTGTGTTATATCACCTTCTGCATTTTGTAACTTATCCAGCAGTGCTGGTGCAATCGTCAAAAGATCACAGCCGGCCAAATGTAAAATCTCATCGTGATTACGGAAACTCGCGCCCATCACCTGCGTTTCATAACCGTGCTTCTTATAGTAGTTGTAAATACCCGTAACCGATTTCACACCAGGATCATCGGCTGCAGCATAACCATCAACACCTTCGCTCGCTTTGTACCAATCCATAATACGACCAACAAATGGTGATATTAGTCTTACACCGGCTTCAGCACATGCAATCGCCTGTGCATTACTAAACAATAAAGTAAGATTACAATGAATGCCTTGTTTTTCTAATTCTTCAGCTGCGCGTATTCCTTCCCATGTTGCCGCTAATTTGATCAAGATGCGTTTTTTATCAATACCAAAACCCGCATACATATCAATCAACTCATTCGCCTTACGAACACTGCCGTCCTTATCGAAGGAGAGTCTAGCATCCACTTCAGTGGAAACACGACCAGGCACAATGGATAAAATTTCACGTCCAAAGACCACCGCGAGACGATCAAGAATTAACGCTGTTTTTGCTTCATTCGATGCTGCATTAGCAACACCATACTCCACCGCTTCATCAACAAGATGTTGATATTGAGGTAATTGCGATGCGGCGTAAACAAGTGACGGGTTTGTCGTTGCATCCGTTGGCAAGTACTGTTTAATAGAATCAAAATCCCCAGTATCAGCAACAACTGTTGTTAATTTTTTTAATTGCTCAAGCTTATTCATAACTACCTCCATGTCCGGTGTAACCGGTTAATTAAAAAAAATATCCACGTCATGTCCCTTCAAGTGTACTCAATGACGAAAATATTCAGTTTTTCAATTGCTATGTGAACTACTTCACCTATGTAACTGCTCGATATTCTGGATACCCGATGAACATATCAATAAATGCTTATATTATTGTTATACTATTCGCATATGGCATTCATATTTAATGCCGCAGCAATCTAGTGAGCTATTGAGTATAAACCCGAAAATCCTCAGCGACTATACGAAAATGCTGACAAATAAGTATAAAAACGATGAAATTAGTAAAAACCCTACAAAGTTTGTTCGTTACGAGTGAAGCCCACCCCTTGATTAAGACCGGAGGGCTTGCTGATGTTGCCGGTAGCTTGCCGCAAGCACTCGCCACACTCAAAGCCGTTCGACAACAAGCTGCTGTCAACCAACATATCCTGTTGCCCGGATATCGCAGTGTTTTAGCCCAATTTGATGATCTCAAGCACATCGCCGATATTGAACATACCGGCCATCATGGTCCTGTTCGTCTACTAGAAACAAAATTTCCAGACAGTGACATCACACTTTGGCTTGTTGATGCTCCAAATTGCTTCGATCGTGATGGTGGCCCCTATGCCGATGCCACCGGCCAAGACTGGCCTGATAATGCAGTGAGATTTGCTGTATTCAGCCGTGCCGCAGTTGCTATTGCCCTTAATCAGCTTAGTCTAAACTGGCAACCCGACATCGTGCATTGCCATGATTGGCAAACAGGCTTAATTCCGGCCTTACTGTCTCTGCACGAGCAGCGCCCGGCAACCCTGTTCACAATTCATAATCTCGCTTACCAAGGTGTTTATTCTGCTGAAACCTTCTTTAACCTGGGTTTACCAAACACCTTATGGCATATGCATGGTCTGGAATATCACGACAATATGGCCTTTATTAAAGGAGGGCTGGCCTACGCTGATTGGTTGACCACCGTCAGTCCAACCTATGCACACGAGATACAAGGCCCTGAATTTGGCTTTGGTTTAGATGGCTTATTGCGCCAGCGTACCGAACAACTCAATGGCATCATCAACGGCGTTGACTACGATGATTGGGATCCTGCCACCGATCCCGCACTGATTGAAAATTACGATGTTGAGCATTTCGAGAAAAAACTCAGTAATAAAACCGCCCTACAGAAACAATCTGGACTACCCATTGATAATGATATTCCAGTACTCGCCTTCATCGGACGACTGGTCTGGCAAAAAGGCATTGATGTACTGCTCGAATCACTACCCCAGTTACTAAAACTCAATATTCAATGCGTAATACTCGGCACTGGAGAACATGCTCACGAACAAACCCTGCTCAAATTGCAGGCCCGCTTTCCTGATAAATTATCGGTTACGATTGGTTATAACGAGGAATATGCTCACCAACTCGAGGCGGGAGCTGACATGTTCTGCATGTTATCTCGCTATGAACCCTGCGGACTTAACCAGCTTTATAGCCTACGCTATGGCACCGTGCCGATCGTGAGACGTACTGGTGGCTTAGCCGATACCGTCATTGATGCTAGCCAAGGCGCTCGAAGTACCGGATTTTGCTTCAATCAAACCAATCAGGCTGATTTTATTGATGCCATGCAACGTGCTCTCGCCCGCTATAACAAGCCCAAACAATGGCAAGCACTCGCCAAACGTGGAATGCGACGTAATTTCGGCTGGCAACAAAGTGCGCGCCATTACCTCGCACTCTATATTAAGGTATGCCAGCAACACTCCTCCTAGGCCTGCGAAAAGCCGCATAAATCAGGTATAATGCGCATCCTTATGCCGGTGTGGCTTTAAGCGCAACCGGCCAACGCGGGGCAGAAATTCTCCAACATATTGAAATACAGGGTTTTTTCAAACCATGAGTACTCAGATAAGCGATAAACAGCTGCGCAGCCGAGTTAAGCTACTCGGCCGCCTGCTCGGTAATGTTTTACATTCACAGGCAGGTGAACGCGTCTATAAGACGGTCGAAACTCTACGTAAGGGCTATGTGAGTCTGCGTAAGAAGGATGATATCCATAAGCGCAATCGCCTGAAAAAAATTATCAATAATCTCGAGCCTGGCTTGGCCACCCACGTGGTGCGTGCTTTCAGTACTTATTTTAGTTTGTTGAATATTGCAGAAGAGGCATTCCAGCATCGCCAGCGCCGCCGCAGTGTGCGTACTGACAGTATCCTTTGGAAAGGCTCGTTTAATCAAACCTTACATGAATTCCGTGAGCAAGGGATTACTGCTGAACAATTACAAACGTTATTAAATAGCCTCAACTATATGCCGGTCTTTACCGCACACCCTACCGAGGCTAAACGTCGCACCATTCTCGAAACCTTACGCCGTATATTCGTCAGCAGTGAGCAGCTCAATGACCCACGACTGGGTAAAGGTGAACGCGAAACCATTACTCAGGAAATTGAAAATCAAGTTCAGGTTCTTTGGAAAACCGACGAAGTCCGTGTACATAAACCTAAAGTGATTGATGAGATTCGTAATGGCCAATATTACTTCCGTCAATCATTATTTGATGCGCTACCGGTTGCCTACCATTATCTCGATAAAGCTATCAAAGATGTTTACGGCGATGAAGCTCGTAATATTAAATTACCGACTATTATCAGTTTTGGCTCATGGATCGGCGGCGACCGTGATGGCAACCCGTTCGTAAAACCAGAAACAACGGTTATGGCACTACGCATGCAAAAACGTGAAATGCTACTTGAGTATTTAAACCGAGTACAAAAGCTTAACCATTTACTGACGTTCTCAAGTCAACTATGTAAACCTTCTGGGGCAATACAAAAAAGTCTCGAATGTGATGACGTCATTTGCCAAAGTGCCTTTGCGGATAATCCAAATCGCTACAGCCATGAACCTTACCGTCGCAAACTCCACATCATGCATTACCGCTTGGAGTTATCGCTGCGCACCATTAAAGGTTTGTTAGAGGGTAATGTTAGCGAGCGTTTTGAAGGGCGTTACCTTGATGAACAAGAGTTTCTTGATGATCTGGAAATGATTCACACTTCTTTGTGTAGCCATGGTGATGAAGCCACTGCTAACAGTGAATTACGCGACCTTATTTACTTAGTTAAAACTTTTGGTTTCTATCTCGCGCATTTGGATATACGTCAGGAGTCAACCCGACACACCGATGCCGTAAGTGAAATTCTCGCTACACAAGATATCGACTATGCCGGCATTGATGATGCTCAGCGTATTGAAGCATTAAGTAACTTACTTATTGCCGATAAACCAATTGAATTCGATGCCAGCGGTTTTAGCGAAGAAACGCGTGAAACCCTAGATGTATTCAACGTCATGTCACGCATGCGTAATGAAATCAGTCAAAAAGCATTCGGCAGTTATGTTATTTCAATGACGCATTCTGCCAGCCATATTATGGAAGTCATGTGGTTGAGTTCACTTGCCGGACTCGCGGGTAAAAAAGATGGAGAGTTGTTCTGTGATATTGAGATTAGCCCGTTATTTGAAACCGTCGAAGATTTACAACACATCGATCCGGTTATGCGCGCATTGTTTGCCAACCCAACTTACGCGAAATTATTAAAGATTGCCGGTAACCGTCAAGAAATTATGCTCGGTTATTCTGATTCATGCAAAGACGGCGGAATTCTTGCTTCAGGCTGGAATCTCTATCAAGCACAGCAACAAATTACAGCGTTAGCTCGTGAATACGGCGTTGACCTAAGACTCTTCCATGGCCGTGGCGGCACCATCGGTCGTGGTGGCGGGCCAACTCATGATGCGATCTTATCGCAACCTGAAGATACCGTACACGGGCAAATTAAATTCACTGAACAAGGTGAAGTACTTTCATCTAAATACAGTAACCAAGAAACTGCCAGTTACGAACTGAGTATGGGTGTCACCGGATTAATGAAAGCCAGTCGTAGTTTGATTGTGCCTCCACAAGCACATAATCAAGAAGATCTTACGATCATGAATGAACTCGCCGCCAGTGGTGAAGACACTTATCGTGATCTTATTATGCATACTGAAGGTTTTATGGATTACTTTTACGAAGCAACTCCCGTAACTGAAATTGGTTTACTGAATATTGGTTCACGTCCTTCGCATCGCAAGAAAGCCGATCGTTCAATGAGCTCAATTCGAGCAATTCCCTGGGTATTTGGTTGGGCACAATCACGCCACACCCTGCCCGCCTGGTATGGTATCGGCAGTGCTATTTCAAAATGGCATGGTAATGATCCAGCACGTATTGCAAAACTACAAGACATGTACAAAGACTGGCCTTTCTTTCAAGCACTGATGAGTAATACGCAAATGGCACTGTACAAAGGTGACATGGATATTGCCGCAGAATACGCTGAACAATGTGCTGACCAAAAACTTGCCAAAAAGTTACATAGCAAGATCAATAACGAATATGCAAATACCGTTGAACAAGTGAAACTCATCGCCGGTGTTGAAAACCTCATGGAAGAATCACCCGACTTAGCAGTCTCACTACAACGTCGTAGCCCTTACCTCGATCCACTCAATCATATACAGACTACGTTGTTAGAACGTAGCCGTGATGAATCTCTCAATGATGAAGAACGCGAAGAATGGCGTAACCCGTTATTAAGAACGATTAATGCGATTGCACAAGGAATGCGTAATACAGGTTAATCCAATCAAGTAATCATTGCGGGTCGCATCCGCGGCGCAGCAATTTATCAAAGCCCTACCAGTAATTGGTGGGGCTTTTTATTAAGTGTCGTTATTAAAAATAACCGTAAGCGGATGTCTGCTTTCGGTGGCGGGTTCAATCTGGACATGCTAATGGCTGCTTATCAGCGGAAGCAGCCGCTCAGAAAATACATCTATTAGCTCAATAGCGGACATTCAACGGTTTAGTTCAGCGGAAAAATGCGAGCGCGAGCGAGTAGTTTTTCCGATGCCGCAACTTGTTAGCACTTCTTAAAACAAATCTAAGCCCGGTATAGCTGCTTTCTCAGGGTATATGCAATGATATAAATATATTGCAAGTCCAGCGTCTCCTGTCCATAAAGTAAATCGGCCTTGCCCATAATGTAAACGTGATTTTTGACATTGTTCAATAGAATGCATTGCAAATTTCCTTGCTCTATCAAGCCACAATAAATTTCGTGTTTTTAGGTATAAATACAAAAAGGCGTAACCGTTACCTGACGTCCCATGACAGATACCAGAACCCTTTGTGAGAGGCCCAGCTTGCCAGACTAATTCACCGGTTTCATTTAGCAACTCATCAAGTTGTTTAGATTTATGAGAATTAGTTGAAGGTGTTCTCGACATAGCTGTAACAATTCCAGCCGCACCGTGACACCATTGTACAAGCAACTTATCAATATCTGGTTTAGTGTGAAGCGTCCAGTTTGCTAAGTTATTTTTTCGTTTTACTGAAATAATTAAAGTGTCGACAGTACGATTAACAATTATTTCGGTGTAACCATCGGGTAATAAATCAGCGCCTTGCAAAAGAATATTGGCATTACCAGTAATACCATGGCAAGCACCATAATAATGACGTTTAGGCCCGAATACTTGACTTTGCCAAAGCCATTGCCCTGTATCATTATCTTGCTTCCAATTGTCTATTAGTGATTTTGCACCTTTAACGTATAAGTCTTTCCAGCGATTTTTACCTGTTTTCCGATAAAGAGCTAAGGCAGCATGCATCATTCCACTTTGCCCAGAAGTTATTTCATACAGCGGAAGCTCTATAGTATCTTCCATGCATCGAATAACGAGCCTTGATAACTCTTCATCATCAGGGTTTGCTAAAATTGCAGGCATTAGTATACCAAGTTCACCTATTTGTAAGCCTGGCTCTACTGAGCTATCGGGAGAATTCAAAAATGATTGGTAAACGACTTCAATTAAGTCTGACAAGTCATTTACTTTATAACCGTACCCACTAAGAATTTGTAACGCGTGAATTGTGCCTGCGGCTCCATCGTATGCCCTCCATTTAGGTTCAACATTATTGTCGCTGTTTGCATCTCGTGGATGTGTAGGCCAACAAGCCTTAGTTAATAACGAACGCTGAATATCATCAATAATTGATAATATTTCTGTCTGTACAATATTTTGATCCCATGAGCTTTTGGTAAGCGCTTCATGGCGATCTTTATCAAATAACATCGAGTATATAATTTTCCATCAGATTCGGCTTAATGCTGCCTGTAGTGCTAACGTTTTACTAAGGGGAAACTAACTGTAAGAAAATCGAGCGAGCGGTTGTCCCATTTGAGCAACTTGTAGCACTTAGATCACCCATGTATGATCAATTAAAAATTTACCATTTTTATGAATAATTATCATTTCTGCTAAGTATTCACCACTTACTTTAGTGAATTTCTGCTTCCACGTAACCATTGCTGAGTTCGGCCTACGCAAAACAGCAATTAGATTTCTTTCTGAAAAGAACCCTTTTTCTTTTTGATATTTTTCGCAAACATTCTTTAAGTGTTCTTTTGTTACTATTGTTTTTAACCTTTCGGAAAAGTCCTGCACATGACGTTCATGATCAATAGAGGTGGATGCATCCATAAGGTTGTCCATCATTGAATTTGCCATTTCAGCTATTTTAGCTTCAGATATTTCTTCAAAATTCATTATACGTTCCTTGTTTCTAATTAATGGCTTACAGCGCTCCGTTCGAGCATAAGGTCGATATTATCATCATCATTTTCTAGTTGATACAAATCCAATGGAGTTAGACCATCCTTATTCAGTGCATTGATATCAGCACCGTTTTCGATTAGTAGATCCATGATTTTCTCACGAACATCATAATTCGCATCAGCATCTAACCAATTACATACCAAATGCAATGGCGTGTTACCCGTGAATGATATCTGTTTAGCTAATTCAGCCTTCTCGTGTATGACATGCTTCAATCGGTCATACTGACCACAGGCAGATAGTTCCAATGCATTTCTCGATCGTTCTAATAAATAATCTCGAATTTCATATTGATTATTGAAATGTGCGAATCCAACTACCGTTGCAGAAAAGTCTTTATCTCTCAGTTCAATATCTGCGCCTCGTTCTATAAGGTATTTCAATTGGTCTAATTTCCCATGTATCGCCAGGAGGTGACAGAGTGTTCTACCATTATCTAATTGGTAATTCAGATCGAACCCAATATCTATTAGAAGCTGCAATGTCTCACAAGTTGCGCCTTGAATAAGATCAATTTTAGTTAATAGTTCGGGTGATGATTTAACTAAATCCGTTATGCCTTCATTATTACTAGTAGCTACTGCGAACATAAATTTTTGTTCTAATGTCAATTCTACGGGAGATGCACCTGCTTTAATCAATAATTTTTCAATCTCTTTATGTTGATTAACAATGGCAATAGTTAATACTTTTCGATCGGTATATGAGCAGACCGCATTAACGTCCGCCCCCTGATTTAAAAGATATTTAACTCTTTCTGTATTGTTTTTACTGACGGCGTTAGCAAGAAGATAGTCAAACACTTTCTGTTTATTATCAGAAACATCCCAATTGACCTGAGAATTACTATTTAAGCCGTAACTAATCAGGAGTTCTAACCAATAATCACCACTGTCAGTAAACATGGTGTTGTACAAGCCTTGGCTATCATTAGGATCCGCGCCAGCATCTAAAAATATTTTGGCCAGATCTCTGGAGAACTGATGTGGTGGTTGATTTAAAAGACCACCTTCTCCCTCGCCCATTACGCCTGTCAACACGGAGAAATGGTATGTATCCATATTTATATAATAATCATTTACATCAGCTCCGTGTTCTATCAGAAACGTTGCAATCGCAAGTAAATTCTTTTGATCGTCTTCCTCCATGACTCGACCATAACTGAGATACATTAATGGAGACCAATTTCTTGGCCCCAATTTTTTATGTACCAGTTCAGGGTTTGCTTGAATTCGCATTTGAACCTCAGCCAGATTATTGCTAAGAATAGCAGTAATTAGATTATGGGATGCTAGCACCGGATTATTTCGTAACAGGCGACTTGCTCTCTTATATCGTTTATCAGAATCATCTCGATTGTATTTTACGCATGCAAGATCGATATATTGATTTGCAAGTTCTTCAAGACCAAGATTTAGTAAAAATAAATCTTCTACTGCATCCTTGAGTTGCATCCACCCTTCATAGCCGTATCCACGTGCGACCGTTAACTGTGCATCACGCAATGAACTGAATGCTTCTGGTTTGGGGTGGAATGACTGCACTGAATTAATTGCAGCTTCATCATTATTTCGAAAATTTCTTAATAATTGCTTAGCCTGTTTTTTTAAACGGACTAAATCTGGACGTGCTGGTAAAGATTGGGTCATTGGAGACCTCCTTTCATCTATGCCCGTGTCCGCTGAATCAGGCTGAAAGAAGGTTAATATCAGCTATAGTTTTCATGGTGGGATAATCCCTTGCCGCGGACGGGAGGCGCTCCAAGTGCACACTGTGATTAACAATGCCAATTATTCTAATTGTTGTCAAGAATTAAACTTGGTTAACGATTCCAACATCCATTCAGGTCTGCTATGAGTCAATGACGGATATTCAACAAATAGTAGAAGGCTCTTCTTCTTGAAGCCTAATCATTCACTAGTTAAGTCATTCCAACTTTATTCAAGATATCCTGTTTAGTTTCTTCTGGTGTTTTTCCTAGTGTGTAAATTTTTTTCTTGGCAAATAATTCATTCGTAGGATGAATTATAAGGTAAGCATTGATCGCATAATCTTCTTTCAATCCAGGCAGTACATCTATATTAGTCGCTAAATCTTTAGATGGTAGCAAAAGGAATATATCAGCGATCGGGTCAAAAACCTGACGCACCCGCTCTATTTGATGCGGTTCATCGAAGGTTTGTGCTCCGCCACCAAAGTCTATTACATGTTCGGGATGATCTCGGACAATTAAATTTACCGTCTTTGATTTAAACTCATTCATATAGGAAAGCATGGCATAAGTACCCTGTTTGTTTTTAATATCACATACCATTTTCTGACTAACACCAAGTTCTTTCCAGTACTTGCCTTTTACATCATCATAAGAGCACCGTGGCATCCCTAGTTCTTCCGACAATAGCTTTGCTTGGGTCGATTTACCGACTCCTATCGGACCTATTAATATAATAGTATCCATAATATTCAACCTGCTTTAGTTCTAATTTTTTAAGTTACTCAGTATCTCAAGCGATTTATCTCAGAACGAGATTAATTATAAACACCGTGTTTGTATCCAAGAACAGCTCATAATGATGACTCATTATTAATACTTTGTTATTAGTATCCGTTTCAACTATACGCTTTTTGACCATAGACATAATACATAGTCATGTCATGCCAAAGCCCCTTATCCGTTATTAGTTTCTTTGTTTCTGCATTAATATCAGCTGCAACCTTACGCTTTATGTCTTCCGACAACCCTGTTATTGGATGAGGATATTGGCCTGGCGAATAGTCTTTATCATTTACGGTATCTGACAAACTTATCTTATCCAGAGGGATATAATGCCCATCTTTCACTTCGTGAACCTGGATATTTTCAAACCCTGCTAAAGAAAGCATCTGTTCACATTTTTGAACTGTTCCTGTGGCCTGATGTATCGTGAAATCTATACCGTATTTTTTTAATGCCCTGCGTCTGCTAGCGCCCCAAACGAAAGAATTGTCAGGCCAGGCATTAAAACCGATTACGCCGCCCGGTTTTAATAACTCAATCCAGTGTCTCAAAACAGCTTGCGGGTGACTCATCCAAAAAAATGCAGAGCTGCAATATATTCGATCAAAACTGTTCGGTTTGAATTTTAGATTTTCTGCATCACCATACTCAAACTTTAGGTTTTTAAAATCTGAATCCACTAGTTTCTCATGACATTTTTCCAGCATTCCTTCTGAAATATCGATGGCTGTAACTGTTCCCTCTGCACCAACTAAATCAGCCGCATAAAATGCAATCGTCCCTGTACCAGTTGCAATATCAAGCACCTTATGACCTTTTTCTGGCAGATGATAATCAACTGTTTGTAATGCTAGGCCTCTGTGCCACTCGCTATTATCATAACCCTTACTGCGCTCATCATAGGAGTTTGTAATTGTTTTATGGTAGGCATTACTATCACTCACACCATTATATAAAGGTGCACTTAGTGACTCAATATAATGCTTGAGTGTTGCCCAGCTCGAGTAGCCGTATTCACGCGCAAGAATACGTTGCGCATCATTTATGGCGAATTTGAAATCAAAGATTTCATTATCTGACTTACTTTTGAATGAAGTATCAAACTTGCGAATTGATTCTAAACACTGATGAGCACGCTGTTGATGAAGCGCACGTAAATTTTTTGCTTCTTTTTTTAAAAAGTCGAGATTAGGTTTTTTGGGCAGGGATTTCATAGAAATCCTCCTTTCATTAATTCCTGTTGTCCGCGATACAGGTAGAAAGAAGGATATAAAATTATATCTTATTGTAAATGGGGGTAACCCCCTTTCTGCGGACCAGATGCACTCTACAAGTACTGACAAAAGTCTATCACAAACTAATTGTGAAGCAAATGATGGGGTAAAAAGAAAACTAAATTTAGGTTATGAAAGCTGGCAATACGGCTATAGGCTAAAATTCTTAGCAGAACCATATATATAGAGTCAAAAGAGGTCGATACCCTTTTTCAATGCCCGCTTTGGGTCGTCAGTCGAAGTCCGTTTGTTTCGCACGACCGGCTGCTTTGTGTATGCTCCAGACAATGACATCAGCCAATTCCCGGCCAGTCATTCATGCTTCCTTCGTTAATACCCGCTGATCAGCGGAAGCGGCCGTTCGATAAACACATCTATCAAGCTTGGATCGGCCAATTGCAGTCATTTTTAGGCTTTGTCTACTATCTTGCAAGAAACCTGACGAATTGCCTACTGAGCATTTCGGACACAGGCATAAGTATTTTAACTATTAGTGGTTGTTGGAAATTCTACTTCAACACAAAGCCCCGTAGGTTTGTTGTCACTAAAACTGACTTTGGCATTATGCAAATCTGCTATCCTTTGAACAATTGACAGACCAAGTCCGGAGCCATATTCATCGTGCCCAGCAGGACGGTAAAAGCGGTTGTATATCTTATTCATTTCATCTTTTGACACCCCTGGACCTGTATCGCATACCTTAAGAGTAATACCATTTTTATTGATCAAGCTGACGTCAATAGAGCCAGCCTCAGGCGTATAGCGAATGGCGTTATCAACCAAGTTTCGCAACAGTATCGACATACTGCCTGGATAGCTGCTGACTGGCGGTAAACCATCACCTGCAGACAACTGTAACTGAATGTTTTTTTCGACTATCAGACTCCCCAGTTCTGACAATACTTGTTCCGCTATCTCTTCAAACCGAGTCGGTAGTAGCTCAACTTCCTGGTGCGCCGGATCCAAACGCGCGAGCGTCAGCATCTGCTCAATAAGATGTGCACCATTATCGATTGCGGTCAGTACTTTTTTCAGCGCCTGCTGTCGCTCAACTGGGTCCGATGAGCGCATGGCGACCTGGGCCTGAGCCTTCATACCCGCCAGTGGAGTGCGTAACTCATGGGCGGCATCTGCGGTAAATTGCCTTTCCCTATCTATCGCATGTCGCAAACGTTCAAACAAGCTGTTTATCGATAATGTCAGGGGCAGCAGTTCCTCAACGACGGGTTTACTATCGATAACCGATAACTCGTCTGCGCCACGTTTCGAGACTTCATCTGACAGTTTATGCAACGGACTCAATCCCCTACCTGCGACAAACCATATCGATATCGCCAAAATAGGTAATGCCAGTAGCAGCGGATAAAGCGAGTCACGCGTTATATCGCTGGCGATTTCATTTCTGGCTTTATAATCTTCTGCTGCGTAGACATCTATGCCGTTATCAGTAAGCATATAAAAAACACGCCAAGTCGTTGCATTTATAAATGTGTCACTAAATCCAAGTGTGTTGCTAATACGAGTTTCCGGAGCGCTTTCCGATCGCATTAACAATTTTCCATGTCGCCATAACTGGAAACTGATATGGCGCTCGTATCGATGGCCATACTGCGAGCGCTTCAGCACCAGGCTATTTATGTTATCAGCATTAATATTATTGCCAGAAAGCTCTGATACTAGCGTTGCGAATTGGGACAGCTGCGCATCAAACAATTCTTCTATCTCGTGCCTGGCCTCAAAATATGTTGCTATCGTCACGAGCAGCCACGCGATCGAGAAGATCAACAATAAATTGGCCAACAATCTTTTTCGTATTGATTTCATTGTTGTATATTTTCCAGCATGTAGCCCACACCACGGATCGTCCGGATAGCTTCTTTACCTAGTTTTTTGCGTAAATGATGAATATGCACTTCCATGGCATTGCTTTCTACCGATTCATCCCAACCGTAAATACTTTCCTGTAACCTGGATTTACTGACAACTTTACCGGCCTGACGCATAAGTATATGGAGGACAGAGTATTCTTTTGGGGAAAGATCAAGTTGTTCACCCTGAAACAGAGCCTCATGGCTCGCCGGCTTCATAACAAGTTCGCCACAACTCATTTCAGGATCACCTGAGCCCTTGCTACGTCTTATCAGCGCCCTTACTCTTGCGCCAAGCTCATTGATATCAAGTGGCTTTATCAAGTAATCATCGGCGCCAGCATCAAGGCCTTTAACCTTATCGTCTGTTGTGTCACGTGCTGTCAGGACCAGGATGGGTAGGTTATTGCCTTGTTTTCGCAATTGTTGGATAACCTGCATGCCATCCATGCCGGGCAAACCTAAATCAAGTAAAAGTAAAGCAAAATCAGCGAATTCTACAGCCGAGGCCACCTGGTCTCCGCGTCGTATCCAGTCGACCGTGAAGCCATCCTGGCGTAGCCCCGTAGAGATCCCATCGCCGAGTATTTTGTCATCTTCGACCAATAGGACCCTCACGTGAACATTATCCCATCAGCTTCAATTTCCCGGCTTACAAGCATAATTTTGCATGACGATATTCTGCTTACGCAACGCCGCATCAACCCGCCTTGGCAAAATAGCGTTAAGGCGTACAAAGAATGACTCTGGGAAGCCAATATACACATCTTGATTTTTATTAACGATAGCATCAACAATCTTCGCGGCAACAAATATAGGCTCATCAAACTTCATTTTAACCTTATCTGCCATCTTATATACAGCCTCGCTATTCAGTGGCGTTCGTACTGCACGAGGGGCGACATAGGTAACATTGATATCAGTTTCTGCCAGCTCCCTTCGCAGTGCCTCAGAAAAACCTCGCAAAGCAAATTTACTTGCTGAATAGGCCGCGTAATAGGCGAAACCAATAGAACCAAAGATTGAACCCACATTGACAATATGCCCGGTGCCCTGCTTCTTCATACCAGCAACAACAGCGTGTGTCAGCAGTATTGGCGCGGTAACATTTGTATTGATCGTGGATATAATTGATTCCGGTGAGTGCTCACTAAAATCTGTGAACTGCATGATGCCGGCATTATTGATAAGTATATCCGTGCCACCAAAGTGCGCCTGCATTGAGCCAATAATTTCTGCATGCTGTTCTGGCCGGGTAATATCCGTGGTAATTGCAATAGCATGCCCACCGGATTGTTTAACTTGTGTCACCAGACTCTCAAGTAAAGCTGTATTTCGGGCAACTAGCCCAAGTTTTGCTCCTTGGGCTGCGAGCGCCAATGCCAATGCCTTACCGATGCCACCACTTGCACCGGTAAGAATGATCCGTTTATCTTGCAAGTCTTGCGGCATATTATTCCGCACTCGAGGTTTCTATTTTCTTGATCTGGTCAAGCTTGTCACGTGCCTCTGCACGACGGCCAGCATCAGCGATTGGTCTAGCCGGGCGGGCGGGCGCAGAAATTGCCTTTTTAAGATACGGGATAGCTTCCTGTTCCTTACCATCATCGATTAGAAAATCCGCATAGAAAAAATTTGGATCTATTCCCTTGGGATTAAGCTGTAGGGCTTTTTTCAGGTATTCCTCAGCCTTGTCGTCATCCCCAAAGCCAAGTGGCCATCCCGGCACCTGATAATAGAGGCTACCCAATGATGTGTAGACTGATCCATTCAAGGCATTGGCATTGATAAATTTCGCCTTCTCGAGCAAGTCGCGTGCTTCCTTAACTTTGCTAAGTGCATCAAGTCCACCATTTACACCTGCGTGGGTACTAATAATAATCGCCTGCCAGATAAGTGGCTCTGCCTTATCCATATGTTGCTTGCTAATCGTTGCGGCATGCTGGGTCAATTTCTCAAAGGCGATGTCCTGCTTATCTTCTGGTATCTTATATTTAGCGATTGCCCAACTGGTTTGTAATTCCTGTATATCGGTATCGAGGTTGCTTGCCGCATGGCCTGATCCGGTTACTGCAAAAAAAAATATTGATGTGTACATGAATGATTTAAACATGTGTGACCTCCTTTATGATATTTTTTTGAACATCAAATGGTAAATTGCGGAAAATATTTCCGTATAGATGATAAATAACATTGGCTGAATGAATGACTGCATCCTTATCAACTTTTTTCTCCAATCGGTTCATCAGACCCGTAAAAAACTCCATGTGACTGATATCAAGTGCACCATGCGAGCTAAGGTAACTAAACGCACTATCTGGTAACTCAAGTGAAGACCGGATCGAATCAGCGGCATTACTTGCCAGAAGTATGCTCATGCCCTCAAGCACTAGTACCATGCCGAAAAAACCAACAGGGTTGTTGCGGTGAATAATGTCATAGGCATACGCCACCATGATCTCAGTACTTGGATGGGGTTTGCCATTCCGTACCTTCTCAGCATCTACACCACAAGCGCGCAGATCGTTGAGTATCCATTCCTGATGACCCATTTCCTCTTCAATATAATGACCAATCGCCTCACGCAGCCATTCATACTCACCGCTTAATTTTGAACCACAGGCCATGAGCAGCGGTACGGTATGTTTTACATGGTGATAGGCTTGTTCAAGAAATGCCGTGTATGTTGCCTGGTTAATTGCACCCTTGGCACCTTGCTGAACGACGGGTATCGACAGAAAATCATCGCGAGCCGTTTCTGTTTCAGCTTGAAGCTGTTCAAAGAAATTTGTCATTATATTGCCTTCTTTTCCTTGTATATCTCATCGATAACTTTTTCATAGTGTGCATAGATCTGCTGACGATCGAGCACGCCTGCCGTGTTGAGCTCACCATTTTCGACAGTGAATGCCGATTCAGCCAAAACAAAGACTTCTACCCTTGCGTAATCCGGCATGTGTTCGTTTGTTAAAGTAACTATCTCTTGGGTTTTTTCTGAAGTAACACCATCATCACAGACAAGGAACGCGACATTAAACGGGCGCGACTCGCCGAACACTGCTGCCTGTAATATGGGCGAATGCTGTGTGAGTTCTTCTTCAATCCACTCAGGTGA
>Ga0316205_10000329_pt1 | contig 97407 bp, 72 predicted proteins | sample 3monthpyrite_MG_FD_204941 | JGI IMG/M metagenome (GOLD analysis project Ga0316205, IMG submission 204941) | Microbial mat bacterial communities from mineral coupon in-situ incubated in ocean water Damariscotta River, Maine, United States -... | ecosystem: Environmental > Aquatic > Marine >... | reverse complement strand
CAAAAGTGCCGATTGCCTCAAAATGACCTCCGTAAGATATAAGAAACGGGAGCCTGACCAAGCCAGACTCCCGTTAGAATAGATATTCGCGGTATTTTACTGTTTTCTTATGTGCGATGTCTATGGCGAGATAACCAAAGATATAAAATATCTTAATTTTAGATAAATCGAAATTGTAGGAAATTTCAAATAATAAAAAATCAAATGCCACACAAATATAAAACGAATCAAAATACTTTTAAATTACATATTGAATTAGTAAATTTCAGCTATCAATTCGCCACCCACATGCCCAGTTGAATTGTACATGCCTAAATAGATTTAAGCTTTTAGCTGAATACTTAACGGCAGAGACCTAATTGGAACTCGGGTAGCAGCAAACACAGCATTGGCTAAAGCAGGTGCCAGTGGTGGCACGCCAGGCTCACCTATCCCTTGAGGTGACTCATTGCTCTCCATGATATAAGTTTCAACTACCGGCATTTCATGCATCTGTAAAATGGAAAAATCATGATAATTACTTTGCTGTATTCGACCTTCTTCAATTGAAATACCGCCCTTTAGAGCCGCAGACAATCCGAATACAACCGAGCCCTCCATCTGAGCTCGCACCACATCAGGATTTATAACTATCCCACAGTCAATAGCAACCACAACGCGGAGCACTTGTATCTGAGCATTCTCATCAAGCGCTATTTCAACAACTTCTGCTACATAGGTACCAAAAGAAAAATGTGCTGCAACACCTAAAAAATGCCCTTCAGGCAGAGCCTTACTCCAGCCAGCTTTATCTGCTGCAAGCTCCAGTACTCCACGAAGCCTAGAATCCTTTATTAAATCTAATCGTAAGGTCAGAGGATCCTGTTTACCCAAATAAGCCAGTTCATCAAAAAAAGTTTCTTGAGCAAAGGCATAGTAATGATGCGAAACAGAACGCCAAGGACCAGTAGGAACTGGGATATCCACTTTTTCAATGTCAATTTTTACATTTGGTATCTCATATGGAAATTTAGCTGCACCAACTTTACCTACGCCAGATAACCTATGCCACCAAGTCAATGGCTTACCATCAGCATCAATACTACCTTCCATTAAATGAAAAGTTTGAGGGTGGTAAAAGTCATTACGCATATCTTCCTGCCGGCTCCAGACCAGCTTTACGGGCCCGCCCACTTCTTTGGCTATTTGCACCGCCTCCGCCACATAATCCTGTTTCAAACGACGTCCAAAGCCACCTCCTAGTAGCGTAGTATGAACATCAACCCTGTCTCTTTCTGCAAAGCCAAGCTTGCTTGAAACTTTATCCATGTAATAACTAACTTTTGAGAACCCATATTTTATGGCAGTATTTTTAGCAGCACTGGGTGACTGAGTAGGCACCCACAACTCACAACGTTCATCATCAACAACAGCCGTGCAATTCATGGGCTCCATAGGTGCGTGAGCCTGAAAAGGCAGATCATAACTCGCTGATACTTTATTTGAGGAGTTTAATATTTTCGAGATATCACCATGTTGATAATTAGTTTTCCCGGCTTTATTAGCTGACTGCTGTAATTGCTGCCGAATTTTCTTTGAATTTAAAGTTACATTACTGCCATTATCCCATTCAATATCCAGAGAACCGGCAGCCTTCATAGATGTCCAGGTATCTTCTGCAACGACAGCCACAGCATTATCAATAGGGAAAATATGACGCACTCCAGATATTGCCTTAGCCTGAGTATCATCAATTTTTTTTGGCTTGCCTCCGATAACCGGGCAATGCACCGTTGTTGCATAAAGCGTATCTGGCAATTGCACATCAATGCCAAATTGAGCACTCCCATCAACCTTTTGCGGTATATCCAACCGCGGAACGGCTCTACCTAATATTTTATATTCCTCTGGGATTTTCAGTCGTACATGTTCTGGAAGCGGCAATGAGGCAGCAGTACTAATAAGCTCAGCAAAACTCAATTTTTTACCGCTGGTTTGATGAATAATATAACTATTATCAGCATAGCAATCCTGATGATTAACCGCCCATTGTTGCACTGCCGCACTGATTAACATTTCTCTTGCCACTGCTCCTGCACTTCGCAAGGTAGCCCAGCCTTTGCGAATGCTTGCACTACCCCCAGTATACTGATAACCATAAACTGGCTTCAGAGGTGCTCGCTCCACCTTAATATCCTGCCACGCCACCTCCAGTTCTTCTGCCAGAATCATAGGCATAAGACTAGTGGATCCCTGACCCATTTCTGATTCCACGACATACACAGTGACAGAACCATCATCGTCAATTTTAAGCCAGGCATTGGGTTGAAAGCGAGATGATATCTTTGAATTATCATTTGCCTTTGCAGGCAAATCTTCCCAGGTCATTGCAAGAACTAGTCCTGCACCAAATACGCTAGCGCTACTGACTTTCAAAAAACGTCGCCGATCATAATCGAGCTTAGACATCACTAACCCTCTTCTTTCATCCGTTTTGCAGCCAGGTGTATTCCAGCCCGGACTCGTTGATAGGTACCACAGCGACACAACACCTGGCTCATAGCCGTATTAATATCTGCATCACTTGGATTGGGGTTTTTTTCGAGAAGGGCAGCTGCGGTTAATATCTGGCCAGACTGACAATAGCCACATTGCGGCACCTGTAACTCAATCCAAGCTTGTTGCAGTGCATGACTACTGTCAGCCGAAAGCCCTTCTATAGTAATTATGGCTTTGTTTTCTAATTCTATAGCTGGAATAACGCAAGAACGTATTGGCTCACCATCAGCCAAAACAGCACAAGCACCACAAGCACCTATACCACATGCATACTTGGTTCCCGTAAGATTAAGCTTATCACGCAAAACCCAAAGTAAAGGCGTATCGTTCAATACCTCTACAACATGATTTTCTCCATTTACATTAAGCTTAATTCTTGCCATACGCCGACCTTTTGTCATGTTTAAGAATCCGTTTCAATACAAAATTACACTTGAACAGTCCAAACTTTATTTTCCAACCTTCAATCAAAAGCATATTCGAAATCGGTACTCATTAATATCTACTTGCCCAATATATGCTAAATTTTATTGACACTCAAATAAGAGCTAATCTTGCACAAAGAATTCGCTCACGAACTTTTTATTTCTAATTTAATCTACATGACGAATGCAATAAATCATATTATGAAAACATATTTTAAGTTTAAATTAGTTAAAATTTACTTCCCAATAGCAATAGACCTTAGTGCTTCATACAAGCTATTGCCTAATATCTTTTTGGCCCATACGAGAATGTTATGCTTAATAACAATTTTAAGATAATAAGAGCTATTACACGAAACAATTTTAGAAAACTCTTTTATCGAGGTTCCTTTTTTTATTGCAATTCTTGGGATCGAATGTAAACCATCATTACTGGAACAAGGCCGAACTGTTGATGTTGCAATAGATTGATAACCTAGCAACAGAGCTTGATTCACAGTTGCTTTCGAAAGCCTACCTCCAGGTGCAGAAAAAGCGGTGACAGGTTCAGAAGTTAAATTTTCCAAAACCTTTTTAGAATCTCTTAATTCCTCAGCGGCTTGTTCCTTACTCATATCATTAAAAAATGTGTGCGTCACACCATGCGAGCCAATTAACATACCCTCTCGACCTAATACCGAGACATGCTCTGGCAGTAGAAAGTTATTACTTCCAAGCCATTTAGTTGTTATATAAAAACAAGCGGTATAACCAAACTTTTTCAAAATAGGCAATGCAATCGTGTAATCAGAGCGATGACCATCATCAAATGTTATTACTACTGATTTTTCTGGCAGGTTGTTTATATCAGCAAGATCTAAGAGACTAACCACATGGTAACCTTGATCCTGAAGATATTGCATTTGTTCATTAAATTGCTCTTTTAATAATACATACAGTAATGACCCTGCATCTTCATAGCCGGCGGGCGTATCCTCGTCTTCGATACCGTGGTACATTAAAACAGGAATATTTAGTCTTTTCTTCATTTCTTATATGCTGCCTGCCATAAATTAGTCTGACCACGGATGATCACCCTATAAAATGAAACCACCACCGCTGCATTGAGCACTGTGAAGAAATATAGTAAATTAATTATTCTATTTTTTCTAGCAACAGGAAAAATGAAACTTACAGCAATAACGCTGTATACCATTAGCTGCAAGACCAGTAACCACAAATATCCTTGATTTACGAGAAATAATGAAATCATTAAAATTATTAAAAGAAGAAATGGTACTACAAGCCTTAGAATTTTGTGTGAAAAGAATTGCAGAAATATTTTATTCTTAAAAGGGTTTAACAAATACATATGATCAAGAACTAATTGCCAGTTTCCTGATAATGTACGTAACTTTCTCTTCCATTCCTGACTTGCATCATCTGAGACAACATCATATGCAATGGCCTTATCATCGAATAACACTCGATAACCCTGCATCGACACATGCATTGGGATCAACACATCATCAATTAAAGTATTTGCAGGAATATCTTTATAAAGCTCCCTTCTCATTGCATATACAGCACCAGTAACACCGACAACTGAGCCGATAGCACTTTCTGCCTTACGTATAAACTTTTCGTATTTCCAATAAGCGCCCATTTCCTGATGTATATCGCTATCTCGATTTTGCTTAAAAAATAATTCACCCGAAACACAACCCACTTCTGGAACCGAAAAATTACTTACAAGCTCAGAAATCACATTAGCTTCAAATTCTTGCCGAGCATCTGTGAATACCAGTACATCTCCTTTTGCAACTTTAACACCATAATTTATTGCATTCGGTTTACCCTGGTTGCGCTCAAGCGAAAATAACCTAACATTCAGATGTTTATTAACATCCACAAAATCATTAACCAGATCCACGGTATTATCAGTCGACCCATCAGAGACCACTATAATTTCTACTTCATTACCTGGATAATTTTGTCGAGCCAGGTCATTTAATCGATTAACAATATTTTTCTCTTCATTATGAACTGCCACAACAACACTTACTCGCGGAGCATAAATACTTTCTTTTTTTAATACTTTTTTTCTAATTAATTTTTTAGCCAAAAACAAGAATACCGGATATCCAATATACGTGTAAAAAACCACTAAAACACAAACAAGAAGGACAACATCCACCCCACACTCCCTTTTCTTTTCTCTATATTAAATCAGTAAACATCACATGATTTAATATTTTATAATTCATCTCATCGTCAGAGCACATAAATGGACAGTCCACCGAGACAAAAAATACGGCGGATTGACCAATGCCAAATATTTTATGTAATGACTGCACTAACCTAGCTACATGTTTGTTTCTCACCAAAAAACCATTTATGTTATACCAGTAGTATACAAGCTTTTGTTTCCCAAGCTTTGACTGCATCACCAGCTGATTTGCAGGCAGATCTCTAGCTTTACCTCGTTTAACAACTTTCCAGTTATCTGACTCCAATTGGTTATACTTATTTGCTATGTCTATAGCCTGTGTATTATTTGAATAAAAAGATATTAGAATATCGTATTCATTGCGACCGGAACTGTATTGATAATAATTTGAATATATGGACCCATAAGTTGATGGCTCCCAGTCTAAGCGAGACATTTTCGACAACCTATATTCATCAACTATCTCATTTAGTTCCAGTTTAAGACCTAACTTTTCATTTGTATTACGAATTTGAAGATTTTCCAATACCGGAACTGAGATAACAACCACCACAACAGCAACAAATGAAATTAAAGTCTTCCTGTCAATTAAAACTCGCGCATCATTCAAATGCACATTGCTTTCACTATGACTTTCACTTTTAGTTTTAGTTCTACTTGACCTTACAGCAAGTATGATTAGAGGAGTCATCATAACCATATATACCCCCCAGCCAAAATAATAGTGCCCATCCACCACTAATGAGTGCTGCATTTTTGTCTGATATCCTGCCACTATGATAATGAAAACTCTTAACCAATTAGCAATTATAGAGATAGCAATACCGGATAATATAAAAATAAACCTGGATTTAAGCTTTGTATATGAAGTAACACTGTATAATATTGATAAAGCTACACCTACAACAAAATAACGTAACCCGCTACATCCCTCTGCGATTTCAAAGGTTCCGAACGGCAACTCTACATATACATTGTAAACATAAGCAGGTATCGAAAGCATACTTAACAAACTTTTAACAACATATACTGTCATATCCTGCAAATACGGAACCAGAACACCCCAGCCAGGAAGAGCTAAATACAGAAACAATATTGCAGGTGCAACTTTAAGCGCAAACTTGAAGCCATATAAATATAAAAAAATAAAAATTAATAATGCAGGTATTGACAACTGCCTTATGCTATCGATACCTGACAGATATAACAAACTAAATATCAATACCGGAATAATCGCAAGATACACTGATTTTGTCTGCGTAGACATTAAAGATAAACGCTGTTGATACAACAAATAAATACTAATAAAAAGTATTAACAAACCATGACCATATGTACCTGTTGGAATTAGCCATAGCTGTAGTATTGAATAGAATGTCTGCTGAAATGACAAAAACACCACCGCAAGAATCACATATAAAAGTAATCGCCTATTATTAAGTTCACTAGCAAACAATTTAAAACTATTCATATTCAACTTTAAGAACACTTCTTATTTATCCAATCAATAATGGATGAAAACAACACGACTCTGCTTTCAATTATAATATACATATGATCCGCCTGATCAAAATAAGCCACATCAACTTGCTTTGATTCTTTCTCTACTCCAGAAAAATCATAAAACTGATTACTATAAGCATAACTTGCATAGCCACCAGAATATATAAAATATAGATTGACACCTCGACTTATCAAATCATGCACTGAACTCTGAAACCGCTCTAACTCAGGAAACTCCCGCACATATCCCGCAATATCAGTCATATCTTCATTATCTGAACTTAAAATATTTATTATTCTTTTTTTAATGTAATTCAACATCTTTTTAGGATTCATTACATTAAGAAATAATTTCATATATTTATACGCATAATACATTGATGTCTTATACGTATAACCATCCATTAAAACCAACCCATGCACTCTGTCGTCAGTTAATGCTACATCAAATGCATTGTCAGCCCCAGAGCAAAGCCCCATTAAAATAAACCGGTCAAAACCAAAGCGTTCAGATAATTCATCCATAACAAGCTGTATTTCAGAAATAATTCTGTCTCTATCTAAGTCAAGCGTTGTACTCGATCGACTATCACCCATACCCGACAGATCAAACCTAAATACATCAAAGCCTGACTGGTTAAGCTTCGCAGACAAATCAACAAACATTCTGAACGGCCCTACTTTATGCAACAATCCAGCATTCCAAAAAATAACCAGTGGCTTTTCTTTCGAGCTTTCATTCCCTGAATCAGCAAGAATGCCCGCTATGTTATTTTTTAGTTTTAATATTTTTTCTGACATTTAGACTACTCAATAAACAGATCGACTATCACATCACTCAATCTGTCTGAAAAAAACATTTTTTCCATATTATCCAGATAAAGCCAATCGGACTCTACATTTGAGTCAATATAACTAATATTGACTGGTTGTTTGTCCTTATTGTTTTTTAGGACTGTATGATTATTTTTCCCTGTAACTACAGATATCTGATTTGCCCTTATTTTCGAGAGCCCAAACTTTTTATTTGCTATAGAATTAAATAGATTATCATTATATTGATAACCCAGTATCTGATGAATCTCTTCATCATTTGATGCTGGCAAATGCTTAAATCTACTTCTATCTTGTATCATTTCTTCATGCAGCATTTCCAATTCTGATAGATATACCTGACCATCAACGACTGGATCCCACAGCACCACTCTTTCAGGTTTGACTACCTCAGACGCTAACGCACTCAACATCGCTCCAAGCCTTACTCCAATCATAGAAACCCTGGTACAACCCGAAAGTTCCTTTATCTCATCTGATGCAGCCACAACATTTTGTATCCATTCATCAATATCAGCATCTAAAAAACTACCTGAAGAATCACCCGTCCCATAGTAGTCGAAGCGTAAACAATGGTACCCCCTGGAAGAAAGCTTTTCACACAACAACTTTAAAAACCAGTGTGTTCGCATATATTCATGTGAGACTGGACAACAAAACAATATTGCCTCATCACGGTATTCATCACCTGATGCTTCATGATGAACTCCGTATATGTGTTTATTTGCAGACCCAAAATAGAAAGGAAACATTCAACCTACCAATTAATTTTCATTTTAAAATAATTGTTTTTTAGTTTTTTCAGCAGAGAAATTGATTTTTCATTATCTCCCTTATCTTCAGCATTACATTCTTTATTAAAATCATCTATTGATTTTGCTATCTGCCCCAAAGAATTTAAAAGAATTATTCTTGGATTTAATTCAATACCAGCTCTATCAAATATTTCTGTTATCACCCTCATCGACAACAATGAATGCCCACCCAGATCGAAAAAATTATCATGCACACCAACTTTCTCTATTCCAATAACATCTTTCCACAATTCAGCCAGCCATAGTTCAGTTTCTGTACCAGGATATTGAAAATCCTCTTTTTGACCAGATCCACTGAAGAGCTGAGGCAATATATTGCGATCAAGTTTTGCATTAGGTGTTTGCGGCAACTTTTCTAACTCAACTACATGTTGAGGTACCATGTAAACAGGGATGAGTTCTCGCAGATATTTCCTTACTTCTGTTACAGTCAATGATTGACCATTAGTCAACACAATAAATGCAACCAGACGTGCATCTCCGGATCTTTGCTCAACAACAGCCACAGCACAGTCTTTTATTGCTGTGTGTTGACGTAAATTATTTTCTATCTCACCCAGCTCAATTCGATAGCCACGTACTTTTACCTGGCTATCCATACGTCCTAGATATTCAAGCGAACCATCTCTTCTATATCTTGCCTTATCACCTGTCTTATATATTTTGCCTGCACCAGAAATCACATCTTCTACGAAGTTTTTTGCGCTCAATTCAGGTCGGTTTAAATATCCTTTAGTTACACCACGGCCACCGACATATAACTCACCAGCAACACCTTGAGGTAAAACTTGACATTGTTCATCCAAAACATAAAATCTGGTATTAGCAATAGGCCGCCCTATACTTATTGCAGCATCTGTATTGCTAATTAATTGGCAACTTGACCAAACTGTCGTTTCGGTAGGTCCATACATATTCCATAACTGATCACATCTTTCAAGTATTTCAGAAGCAAGATCCTTTGATAAAGCCTCACCGCCACAAAACACTTTAAGTTTATTAGCCCCGTTCCAGCCAGAGCCTATCAGCACACGCCAGGTCGCTGGGGTAGCCTGCATGATTGTAACGGCAGAGTTATCAATAATATTTAATAGCAGCCTGCCATCTTCCGCTTCTTGCTTAGTTGCGATAATTGTTTGGGCGCCAACTACGAGAGGTAAATATAATTCAAGGACTGCAATATCGAAAGACAACGTAGTAACAGCCAGTAATTTATCCTCTATTTTTAAACCTGGCTTCTTCGCCATACTATTCAGAAAATTACATACAGCTTCATGCTGAACCAGTACACCTTTGGGTTTTCCGGTAGATCCTGATGTATAAATCACATAAGCCGTATTTTCTGCTTCCACAGCAACAGCAGGCGTTATAGTTGACTGATCATTAAGACAGCTTTCTAAGTCTTCAAGAAGGAATAAATGATTTATTTCAGGAAAAATTGATAAATGATTTTTTTCGGAAATAATAAAATCCAGCTTTGCATCACTTATCATGTAATTAAGTCGTCCACGTGGAAAAGTAGGGTCAAGCGGTACATAGGCTGCTCCTGTCTTCCATATAGCTAAAAGGCTAATCAACATTTTAATTGAGCGGTCTACACAAATACCAATAAGATCACCGGGCGACACTCCTGTAGAGATTAGAAAATGAGCGTACTGATTACTCTTTATTTCCAGAAGCTTGTAGTCAATAGAATCACCATTACAAATAGCTGCAATGTTATCCGGATATTTATTTGCAGTTCGACTGATGATTTCATGCACCAGCTGGGATCCGGGCCAGCCTACATCAGTATCATTATTTCTTTGCAACTCATGCAAACGCTCATTATCAGTCAGAACTGTAATTTTCGAGACTGGACATGTTAAGAAATCACCAATTGAAGCAACCAATCTAACAAAATGCCTGGCGATTTGTTCCGCTGTTTCCCTCTCAAACAAATCTTTACTATATACAACTGCACCCTGCATCTTATCTCCTCTGCGCTTTAACCACAGATTAATATCAAGCGGTGACTGATGAGTTGGTATATCCACCTGTTCTATCTTAATATCACCCATAGAAATTTCACGAGAAGAAACATCCTGATAGGTTAATGAGGTCTGAAATAATGGAGCTCTACTAAAATCACGCAAGGGATTTAATACTTCAACCAATTTCTCAAATGGCGCATCCTGATTGGCAAAACCAGAAAGGCATAAATCCCTGATCCGTCCAAGCATAGAAACAAAATTCTCATCCGGAATAGCTTTATGCCTTAATACCAGCGCATTAACAAAAAAGCCGATAAGATTTTCTGTTCCCGGACGTGTTCTATCAGCCATCGGTGTCCCGATGACAATATCTTCCTGTCCTGTATACCGGTATAACAACACACTATAGATACTAAACATGAGCATGAATAATGAAACGTCCTGATTCTTAGCTACAGCTAAAGCAGGTTGCAGCACATCTGTTTCAATCTCAAAAAAAACTTCATCTCCTTCATTTGAAGCGACATCAGGTCTTATTTTATCGAGCGGCAATTCCAGAACAGGTAAATTATCCTGCAGGAGATCAATCCAATACTGCATTTGATTATTAGACTCTTCACCGCTGAGGTATTCTTTTAACCAGGCGGCATAATCGGCATACTGTATTGGCAACGCCTCTAGTGGCTTAAATTCTGCATTCGTATAGCGACAATAGCTGGTTGTTAATTCATGCAGAAAAATATCAAATGACCAGCCATCGAAAATTACGTGATGAGGCATGAAGAACAATATATATTCTTCGTCCGACATCTTAACTAACGCAGACTTAAATAAAGGGAGCACAGCCAGGTCAAATGCATGTCGTTGTAATTTATTCAGCGTTTTTGCCAGCTTTAACTCTCGAGTCTCTTTATCTATATCAGAAAAGTCATATTGATCTAAGGAAAACTCAAAATCATCAACAATATGTTGCACAGGCTCACCATGCTCTTCAATTAAAACTGTGCGTAATATTTCATGTCGCACGATCATATCGCTGAAACTATTTTTTAATGCTTTAACATCTAACGCGCCTAAAAACCTGAATGCCGACGGCAAGTTATACAAATCTGAACCTGAATCAATCTTATCCAGATACCATAATCGTTGCTGAGCTAAAGACAAAACATTTTTTTCATCATGATTTCTACGCGGTATTTTAAGATCATAAGTATTACCACTGTCACTAACATCATCTATATGAGCTGCAAGCACAGATAAAGTGGGATAGTTAAATATATCGCTATATTGCAGATGCAATGATTTATCAGATTCTATTTTTTGAATTAATTGTGCTATTAGCAGTGAATGACCACCCAGCTCAAAGAAATTATTCTGAGCACCAATTTTTCTAACCGAAAGTATGTCGGACCATAGTTCAGCAAGCCATTGTTCTGTATCAGTATGGGGCGCAATATGACTTTTTTCATTCTGATAGTTCAAAGCAAGATCAGGAAGTTGTTTCCTGTCCAGCTTGCCATTAGGTGTTTGAGGTAAATTTTGTTGCTCAACAAGATGCTGCGGGAGCATATATTCTGGTAAGAATCCCCTCAGGTACTGATGCATATCCGTGAGCGAAAGAACCTCGTCCGATGACCATACTATATAAGCCACTAGACGACTATCCCCGGTAGTCGCTTCTTTAATTGCAACAGCACAATCATCAATCAGTGAATGCTGACGAATAACCGTTTCTATTTCACCCAATTCAATTCGGAAACCACGTAATTTAACCTGACTATCAATACGTCCAAGAAATTCCAACGAACCATCAAATCTACGTTTAACTCTATCACCAGTACGATACATTAAATTGCCAGGCTGATCAGCAAACGGATTTGTTACAAAGCGTTCTGCAGTTAATGCCTTATTATTAAGATAACCTTTGCTGACCCCATCGCCAGCAACATACAGTTCTCCCGCAATGCCTCGAGGTACAACTTGAAAATTCTGATCCAGAATATAAATCTGAGTATTAGCAATCGGCTCACCTATACTCAATTGCTTGTTAGACGACACTTGAAAACAAGTTGACCAGACAGTTGTTTCGGTCGGACCATACATATTCCATAATTCGGAACATCTATCAAGAAGCTGTCCAGCCAAATCATATGGCAGCGCTTCTCCACCGCAAAGTACCTTTAATGCTGATGAACCATTCCAGCCTGCCGATATCATCATATGCCAGGTAGAAGGTGTTGCCTGCATGATATTGATAGCATTTTTCTCAACTAGATTTATTAGCGACTGTCCATCTTTCGCTTCCTGATTATTAGCAATAAACACCCGCGCCCCTACAATCAGAGGCAGATATAACTCAAGAACGGCAATATCAAATGATAGAGTAGTTACCGCCAGCATCATGTCATTTTCAGTTATACCCGGTTTATCTGACATACTATTCAAAAAATTAGTCACGGCACCATGATGCACCATTACACCTTTGGGCTTGCCCGTAGATCCAGAGGTGTAGATTACATAAGCCAGGTCTTCACTGTTAACAGATACGTCAAGACTTGACGACGCATATGACTGAAGGGTCTCACCCATTTCATCAATCAATATTTTTCCCTGAACATCAGGAAGTTGTCTTGCATAATTTTGCTGGGTGACAATATATTCCAGGCCTGAATTTTCTATCATATAAGTAATTCGATCCGCCGGAAACTGCGGATCAAGTGGTATATATGCCGCCCCTGTTTTCAACACGGCCAGCAACGCAATCAACATATTCTCAGTACGATCCAGGCAAATCCCAACCAGCGCTTTTTTAGAGACGCCTTTCGATTGTAAATGACGCGCAAATTGGTTACTTCTTACAACAAGCTCTTTATAGCTAATGCTTACATCATTAGCAGTTATCGCAACGTTATTACCTTTGATCTTAGCAACAGCATCTATTTGTTCGTGTAGTAAGCCGGAATTTTCCCAGTCTGTCTGAGTGTTGTTATTAAGTTTAATTTCTGAATCACGCTCCATTTCTGAGAGTAAATCAATTGCAGCGACAGAAACTCCTACATCTTCCGTACAGGACTCAAGCACCGTGCTATATTCTTTTAAACGACTTGTCACAGATACTTCTTCAAACAAATCAGTATTGTATTGGCACTCTAAAATAAATTGAGAACCATAATCAGAGGCATTGATAAAAATTTCAAAATTTTCGTAATGCCTTGGATTTGAAAAAAATTCAGTTTTTAGTCCGTCAAATTTCAGATCTTTACCCTGAATACCATGATCAATATTAAACAAAACTGGAACAAGAGGGATACGAGATGGCTGTATTTTTAATGGCAGTTTTTTAAGTAAACTCCCAAAAGTATAGTTCTGATGCTCATAAGCAGATATCACAGCATCACTAACATCAGACACCAGATCTCTAAATGACATGACCGGGTCAATAACTATTCGAATCGGTAATAAATTTACACAGTGCCCTACCAGAGCTTCAGGAGAGTATGCCGGCTGTGTCGCTGAAGGCATACCTATTACTACATCTTTATCACCTGTCCAGCGATAGAGACATACGGCATATGCTGAAAGCATTAAAGAAGTTAGACTACTGTTTAATTTCGAAGCTGTTTGTTTTAAGTTTTCAAAAATATCACGATCAATTGGAAAATCCAGTCTTCTCGAATTAAATGTTCTAAAATCCGGACGGTTATTATCTACAGGCAATTCAAATTCTGGCGGCCGTTTAAACAAGCTCACCCAGTAATTTTCATCATTATTACTTGCCTGTTCAGCCGTACTTTTTCTGGCATATTCACTAAATGGATATGCATGCTCCAGCTCAGGCATCTGCTGATTTTTAAAGGCAGAATAGGCGACTGTGAGGTCATTGATCAAAACACCCAGAGACCAGCCATCACAAACTAAATGATGAGCCGTTATTAAAAGAAAACTTTCATCATTGCTGATTTTGAGTAAAACGAAACGAATCAGTGGTCCGTTTTCCAGGTTAAATTTGTCTTCTACTTCAGACTGAATATACCTATCAATTTCAGCTTGCTTATCATCAGCGTTAATCTCATGAATTTGAATTACGTTTGTAACAGACTCAGAAATACAGAGGTTTTTTCCATCATGACTGAAAGTTGTCCTTAAAGCCTCATGTCGATTAACGATGTAGTTAACTGCATCAACAATTGCCTTGCAATTCAGCTGACCATTAAATTTTAAAGTAACCGACTCATTAAATGCACATGAAGCGTACTCATCCATTTGAATCGATGACCAGATCTCTTTCTGGGCCTCTGTCGATGCAACAACTAGAGATAATCCATCATCAGCAAACGGGTTGTAATCTACAGTAGTAGATGTGACAGACTCTTTACCATGTGCCATTAACTAACATCCAGCAACAGGTATTTACCTGGTCTTTCCAAGTCTTCAACAAACCAGGCTGGATTACCCCTGGCATCCTTACCTAAACGGGCACCTGATACCGGGGGATTATTAATATCGTACTCTTTATTATCATTACCCTGTTTATCATAAGGTAAGAAATCCATATCCAACATTTCATCAACTGATTCTTTGAAAGCATTTATGAATGTTTCGATATCATCATCACTGTGCGCTAATGTCAGGAAACATGGTCGCGCATCCCAGATGTGTATACCTTTTTCTCTTAGTAATATATAGATTAACTCTTCGTAAGGAATATCCTGTGGTATCTTAATTTTAAACAGAGAACCACAATGTGGTATTTTAATCGGCACAGCCTTTGATTTGCAGTACTCATTCATGACATGGACCATATCAGCAGTCCTTTTATTTAGCACTTCCTGTATTCCAGGATTTTCTTCTAGATGTTTCAAAACTGCATTAGCAGACGCTAAAGCAAGTGGATGTCTTACGAAAGTGCCCGCGAAATATGTCACACCTACTTCTGGTGATGAATCATCCCCGTATTGCCAATACCCCCCATCTAGCGCATCCATGAATGCTGATTTACCTGCGATTATACCTATCGGCATTCCACCACCTATAACTTTGCCATATGTTGCAAGATCAGCCTCTACATCAAAATATCCCTGAGCTCCCTGCGGATGCAGCCTCAAACCGGTAATCACCTCATCAAATATAAGCGCAACTTCTCCTTCTGAACAAATAGATCTTAATTCATGCAAAAATTCACGTGGTTGATGGCCGGGATTTCGGCTCTGTATGGGCTCGACAAGAACAGCGGCTATTTCATCGGCATTTTCCCGGATATATTTCAGTGAACGATCATCTCCATAGTCAAGAATAATAGTTTCATTCACTGATGATTTTGGAATTCCTGCCGCCGCCGGAGATGATTTACCATGTGCACCACGATGCACAATCACCTCATCGTTAATGCCATGATAATCGTCTTCAAACATAACTATCTTGTCTTTCGCTGTCACTGTTCTGGCCAAACGAACAGCACCTAATACCGCTTCAGACCCGGTATTACAAAATGCCATCCGTTCCTGCCCGGTCATTTCGCAAAAGCGTTTAGATACATCAGCAACCAAAGGACTCTGAGGCCCAATTTCATAACCTTGATGCAGTTGTTTCTCGATTGCATCACGAATAAACGGCGCACCATTACCAAAAAAGTTTGATCCAAAACCACATGTAATATCAATATACTGATTACCATCAATATCCCATAGATATGCACCTTCTGATTTTTCTACAACAATTGGGAATATAATTTCTTTTAATATATTTCTAAAACCCGACACCACACGAGGGTCAGCAAGTCGCTTTCTATTTTCTTGCGCAAAAGCTTTAGAATTTTTTAATCTTTGTATATAGCGGCTACTAATGTCATCAATATTTTTCTGCTGCGGAAGTGTTAACTCATTACTTCGCTTGACATTTATCCGAACAGAAGCACCAAAAGGCATACGCTGCCGATCTTCGTCTTTTGAAGATGAGGACTCATTACCTGAAAGCGTCTGGTCAGTATTTAAATTTAATGGCTGATTATTATTCGTAATTGGTTGCTGCCCAACGACCTGGTTAAGCAATTGCATTTGACTATTTATAAGCTGCATTTGTTGATTGAATAGAGTAGCTAGATTAGCCCCACCCGACTGCCCCATCGGCTGAGCCAGGTCAATATTTTGTGCTGCCGACTGTGATTGTTGTAGGTCTATCGAGCTAACTGCTTCCGGAGCAACATCAATATTTACTCCTTTTTCTAACAGACGATCAGTCAGCTTTTCAAAGCTGCTGTATTCATTTAATAATTCCCTAAATGTAAGTTCAATCTTAAATTCTTTTTTAATTTGCAAAACAGCCTGGGTTAAAAACAGGGAATCGAAACCTAACTCAAAAAAAGTCGACTGAACATCCACATCATCAAGATCGAGCCCGGAAGCATCCGAAAAAAGATGTTTAAGTTTTTCTGTCAACATGTCTTTATTATTTGAAGCATTCATTTTTGTTCCTGAAGCGACGTAAGCTTGATTTAACGTTTGATTCATATTTGTAATCTGACCGGACAAACAATCAGCCTGATTTACCTGGCCATCCGCTTCAATATAATAAGCTTTACGTTGAAACGGATAAGTCGGTAGCGAAACGTGATTTATTTCAGATGATGGGATAATGGCTGACCAGTCAGGTTCCACACCATATTCCCATAGTTTACCTAATGCAGAGCTGAACCCCTGAATTTCATCATCCTTACTTCCCGGCTTTTGCAGTGTTTGGATATATCGAATATCCGTTTTATCCATCATGTTTTGTAATAACAATCCAGATAAAACCTGACGCGGACCAACTTCTATCGCGGTTATCTGCTCAAGCTTAGCTAATGTTTTACAGCCATTAGAAAACTGCACAGGTTGTATAATTTGGTCAGCCCAATAATTTATATCAACTGCCTGCTCATCTCTAATCCACTCTCCTGTGACACAGGAGATAAATGGTACTTTCGGTGCATTAAGTTTTACATCTTTCAGTAAAGATAAAAATGAATCAACTGCACCAGTCATCAGAGGTGAATGAAATGCATGAGAAGTAAATAATTTTTTACACTCAATTTCTTTTAACTGGAGTTGGGTAGTAACACTTTCTATTGCCTCTGATGGACCGGATAGAACACATGATTCAGCTGAATTATAGGCCGCAATTACCACTTCAGAATTAACGAAAGCTTTCAAACATTCAGCACTTGCATTGACCGCCAACATATCTCCCGATGGCTGAGCCTGCATTACCCTGCCTCTACACACCACCACATGCAAAGCAGTTGAAAGATCAAAAACACCTGCAATTGCTGCTGACACCAACTCTCCAATACTATGGCCAAAACTGTGAGTCGGATTCACGCCCAACTCTTCCAGCGTACGAGCCAGCGCATAACAGATCGTGAATAATGCAGGCTGGGCAAAGGCTGTTTGCTTTAGCTTATCTGATTCATTAAAAATCAGCTCTTTGATATCCAGATCTTGCTGCAACTTCAACAGATCCGCACACACTTCAAAATGCTGTCTGAATTGCGGCAAACACTCATATAGATATCTGCCCATACCAGCAGATTGAGTCCCCTGCCCAGGAAATAGAAAGAGCAGGCTTTTATTTACAAATGGCTTAACTTCGAAATTCTTTCTATTTGCCAACGCAACCTTATCAGCCAATGTTTTACAGTCATTTGCTACAACGCTACAACGATATTTAAAAACCTTTCTTCGGTGAAAAATATTCGAACTGATGTGATTAATATCTAAGTCAGTTTTTTCTAAATATGACTGGTAATCAGTTAAATAAGCATGCAGACCATCAACAGATTTTGCACTAACACATAACGGTAGCTTAAATGAAATCTCTTGCTCATCAGCAGTAACCACACCTCTGTTATCTGCAACAATGACATGGGCATTCGTTCCACCTATACCGAATGAACTGACTGCAGCAATTCTTTGTCCTTTTTTAGCCTCCTTCCAGGGCCCAGCCGTTTGCGTGAGATAAAATGGTGAATGTTCCAGCTCAAGTGCCTTATTAGCTTTTTTCAAATTAATGGTAGCTGGCATATAAGCATCTTTAACCATCAATGCAGCTTTGATCAAACCGACAACACCGGCCGCAGCCGTTAAATGCCCAAAGTTGCTCTTGACTGAACCCAGTCCACAAAAATGCTCGTCCTGTGTAGAAATATTAAATGCTTTTTTTAGTGCAGCAACCTCGATCGGATCCCCCAAAGGAGTCGCAGTACCATGAGCTTCGACATAGCCAACAGAATCAGCATTAATACCAGCGTCAATTTGAGCGCCTAAAATTACGTTTTTTTGTCCTTCTATACTGGGCGCTGAATAACTGCCCTTTTCAGCACCGTCATTATTTATTGCCGCACCTTTGATAACTGCATAAATACGATCTCGGTCACTAATTGCGTAATCGAGTCGTTTTAACACTACAATGCCACAACCATCACTAAAAACCGTACCACTGCTGTTTTCATCAAAAGTTCTGGTATGACCATCTTTTGAATAAATACCGCCTTCCTGAAACTGATATGGCTGTTGCTGAGGAAAACTTAATGATGCAGCACCAGCAATCGCCACATCACATGCTCCTGCACGTAATGATTCCACTGCTTCAGCAACAGCCACCAATGACGTTGAACAGGCTGTGACGATACTAAGGCTAGGCCCGTTCAGATTCAGCTTATGTGAAATTCTGGTTGCCACATAATCTTTTTCATTTGCTATCATCGCCTGAAACTCACCATACATATTGAGTTTCTCTTTATTCTTCAGCACATTATTTAAATAGTAGCTGTTATTTCCAGTTCCACAGAACACCCCAATTCGTCCATTGAAACTTTCAGGCACTATTCCGGCATCTTCCAGTCCGAGCCATGCTTGCTCTAACATAATGCGTTGCTGAGGATCAATAAATTCAGCTTCAATTGGTGTTATATCGAAAAAGCTGGCATCAAACTCTATTGGGTGACTAATGACACCTCTGACATTAACACGATCAGATCCCGGCTTTTTCTCCTCAAAAAATTCCAGGTTTTCATTTCCCTCAACAAGGTTCTTCCAAAAAAGTTCTATTGAATCCGCACCAGGCACACTCAATGACATACCAATAATGGCAATATCCCTTTCTGAAGCACCCGTAGCACGTTTGGTTTTACTTAACGCCTGTTTCGTACTCTTACTGTCCAAGCTATCTAAGAATGACTTTACAGATTTATACTGAAAGAGTTGATAAGCAGGTATGTCGATATTAAGGTCATCATAAAACCTTGCCGCTATAGCATTAGCCGCCAAAGAGTCCATACCCTGATCAACCAGACTAGATTCTTCTTCACAAGCGGCAAGGTTTAATTCTTCACAAATCAAATTGAGATATTGTTGATGACCAACTACCGATTCTTTTTGTATCGTTTTCTGGCAATACAATTCGACCATGCGGTTTCTATCTATTTTACCGCTTGGAGTCTTTAGTATTTCTTTTACAAGCAGTATTTGTTTCGGCATCATATAGTCTGGAATATGACTCACGAGCTGTTGCTGAACAAAAGAAGTATTTAGATCAGCATCATCTATAGGTACAACGAATCCAATTAACTCCTTTTGACCCGGAATACGCTCCAGTACGCTCACAACAGCCTGGTTAACTCCCTGACATTTGAGTAATGCTGATTCAACCTCACTCAGTTCTATACGATAACCGCTTATCTTAACCTGATCGTCTACACGGCCTTTGTAAAGAAAATTTCCAGCCTTATCTATTACAGCTAAATCACCTGTTTTATATGCTTTTATATTCTGATTATTTATTTTAAGCTGAACAAATCGTTTATTTGTTTCTGCATCATTATTTATATAACCTGCAGCAAGAACATCACCAGCAACATAAATCTCACCCAATTCACCTTGCATTACAGCAGAATTCTCATTAAGCAAATATAATTCTGCCTTCTCTATTGGTTTACCAATCGGTGGTACATCTGGCCAGCTGGAAACATCTTCAGGTAATACGTATTCAGTGACCACATGTGTCTCTGAAGGCCCGTATTGATTATATAATCTCGTGTTATCACATTGGCTGAAAAATTCACGAATCTCATCAGTTATAATTAACTGCTCACCCGCAGTAATGACATGCTGCAAGCTTTGTGGAAACAACTTTAAACGACATGCCCACTGCGCCATATGCAGTAAAGCTATATACGGCATAAAAATACGTTCTATCTTTTGTTCATGCAAAAGCTGGAGCAGAGCCTTAAAGTCTCGTTTAATATTTTCTGGCACCAAAACCAGCTCAGCACCAGCGCATAAAGTTGAAAATATTTCTTGAAAAGAAACATCAAAACTCAACTGAGAAAATTGCGCTGTACGATAACGCGATGAGGATGAATACTGACTGTTCTGCCATGATATCAGGTTACTCACAACCTGATATTTCATCATGACACCTTTAGGGTTACCTGTTGAACCCGATGTATAGATTACATAAGCAAGTTCTGGTAATTTAGGTTTAGGTATAACTTGACTAGAAGATTGTACAGGCTCTATATTTTTAATTGGGATAGTTAGCGCATTACTATTGTCAATTTGGTACTCATCGACAAGAACATATTTCACACATGAGTTATCAATCATGTATTCCAGTCTATTCTTTGGATAAGCAGGATCAAGTGGCAGATAGGCACAGCCTAATCTCATAATAGCTATAATGCTCGCTATAGAATGCAGTCGATCCTGTAGATAAATACCAACTGTCTCATCTGCTTTCAGACCATTAACATGTAACTTGACTAAAATCGCTTCTACAAGACTTTCGAGCTGTGAATATGTATAGGATTTACCATCAGCAATAATAGCTATCAAATCTGGTTGACGACTAAAATTTGCATCAAGATCAGCTAGCACCTTATCTGTCATTTATTACCCTATAATCACGACAACAAACCCAAAAAACAATACATCCATACAATGTTATAAAGTACTTGATATCTCATAACAGATCTAAGATATTTTATAAAAAATACTCATAAAAGTCCGCAATTATTTATGTAAATTTTATTGACACAAATACAATAAAGTACGTTTGATTGGACATATTTAACAACCATAATGAAAATAAACTACAAACTAATTTTATATTTGAAAGTTTACACCCAACAAAAACGCTCATTTTAAGTACGGATACAATAAAAAACTCTCTATTAGAAATCTCTTATGTTTTTTAAAAAAATATTCCACCTATTTTACAGTTAAGAAAATATCGATTTAACCGGTATTTTACGAATACCATATACACCAACACATTTAGAGGTCTGTTTACAGATTTCTCTACAGCAACTAAAAAAACGAAACCTATTGGTTATGATAATGACACCGTAGCTCATATGATATAGAGCGCACCCAAACAATTTACCCGACTGATTACCCTATTCTATTCTGGTTATCTAATATATTCCGCCAGAAGAACAGCCAGCTGGACTTTGGCAGACATATCGGTATAAGTTATTGCGCTTATCAAAAGTTTACGTTCTCCTCAAAGAGCTTTACATGACCCACATATGATGCTCCCGTCGTTATAAATCGAGCTGAAAAACCCAAAATAACAACAGGGAAAAATTTAAAAACTGCACCGACCTAACCACAATCACTAAAAATGATATTTTTCGAGCTTCTGACTCAATCCAACACATTAAAGAAGAATTCTCTTACATAATATAACTCACGGAGTAATTACCCAACCAAATATTAATAAATATGACTTTAGTAACAGAAAAATACGAATATGTTACATTACAAAATGTAGGTTATGAGTACTACCCATTGTCGATACTTAGACATGATAAGATTATTAAATCTTTTAATGAGATTGAATACCAATTAATTGATGAATGACAAAGCCTTGAATAATTCCGCAGCACAGCCTTAGAATCCGTGCATTCATTAAATACCATGCGGATTTATTATTTTAAGAAAGTTTGGAAAAATTGTTGATATTATTTAACTAAAGGCACATTCTTTTGTCGTACAAACAAGAACCCTGACAACTTAAACAGTAACGAACTTACAACATAATCAATACCGCTGACACATATAACAATTATTCGGAGAACAGATTATATTTTGGATACCAAGCAGCGAGACAACATTTTAACCATAACATCACTCAGAGGCATTGCAGCTCTAATGATTGTGATACACCACGTGACCACATATTTGTTACCGACCTCGAGCCTGCTTCTTTCACAACATACAGCATTATTTTCAAACAGCTATTTATGGGTTGATACATTTTTTATTCTAAGTGGATTTATACTCACACACGTCTATAAAAAACAGTCATTAAGTAAAAACAATTATTTAATCTTTATAATTTCAAGATTTGCGAGAATATATCCATTGCACTTTGTAGTCCTATTGTCACTCGCAGCATTAGAAACAATGAGATATGTCATTGACGGATCCGGCTTTGGCTCCACAAGAAGCATCGAATCACTCCTGGAAAACACATTTCTATTGCAAGCAATACAAATTGATGCCAGATCTACTACATGGAATCACCCCTCCTGGACTATAAGCGCAGAATGGCATGTTTATCTCCTATTCCCAATAATATTAGCCCTTATAAAAAAAATAAACTTACTGCAACAAACAATAATTCTGTTTTTATCATTCTCAGTTTTATTTTTTGTTAATAGAGCCACACAATGGGAACTAGATGTCACCGGCTATCTTGGATTGACCAGATGTTTATTCGAAGCACTTATTGGTAGTACTACTTATATTTTGATAAATTCTCGAACTTCAAAAAGAGAATATATAATCCCCAAACATTCACCTCTAATTATTATAGCTATAATTTTATTGACACTACACTATGACTTTATCGACCTATTTATCGTAAGCCTTATGCTTATTTTGGTTACTACCTTATTCTTAGAGAATAAAAATCACAACTCAGCATTAAAAAGTCGGCCATTAATTTATTTAGGCAATATTTCATATTCAATATACATAACTCATTTTCTCACCTTCGAAGTAATGAGAATATTTACCAGTCAAATATTAAATTTTAACATCGCAAATATTAACACCCCTGCATTACTAATCATTTCCGGCATACTAACAGTATGTATAGTGATACTAACATCAATAGCAACTTACAATTTTATTGAAGTACCTATTCGAACATATATAAAGAACAAACTAAATAACACCAAAAGAATTTAATTTTATACAATCTGATATTAATTTATAAAGAAAAAGTATCTTATTCTATTTGTGATTCGTTTCTTTACCTTTAAATCATAAAAATAAAATCAAGAAGCATTACTAATATTACTATTAACAATATGAATAAAAATTACTCTCTGACAGCCAGTATTTTATTAACTAAGTTTGTTATACAGATTTATCAAAATTAATTTATAGGAATATAGAAGCGTTCACCCGCGAGCATATAAAAATACATTTCTGATTATACTATCGTTTGGCAGGAAGATATGGGTAGACAACTAGAAGAAGATTATTGAGTGCGGCGCAAATGCCGCACTCAGGTCAAAAATTATGGTGCATCAGGAATAATAACGTTTGAAGGTAATACAACCATATATGCATCAACATCTTCATTACCAGGATTCTGCCAATTTGTATTAAACAGAATACGCGTAAAATCATTATTTACCGCTGCTTGCGATTCAGACCAATAGTCATCCTGATCGTTATAGGTGTGTGCAATATTCAATATAGTTGGATTAGGTTTCAGCTCTACTGCCATTAACTTGTTATTATACCAACGATCATTTCCCGCATATGGATTATATGTAGATACTAATACCCACCCCGGACGATTAAATGCACGACCTGAGATATGCATCGACGTAGAACTCCCAGCATCATAGATTAACCAAAGTCTAAAATATTCACCTGTGTGCAAATTATAAGCCACTACCCAACCGGAATGCTCAGATGGAAAATCATTTGAATAATGAGACCATACAAACACATCTTCTCCTTCAGAATTCAATGCAAGATCGCTATGTTGACCACTTCCAAATATAAGTGATGATGTCGTTAAATTACGGTTAAGCATATATGTACCATCAGCCCAAGAAACAACAACATAATCTCCAGTTGGGGACATAGTCAAATGATCAGGCCTTGGTCGACTATTCGAAGCAAAATCATAGGTAGCAATTATAGTATCCGTTTGCATATCATAGGTAAACATACCCAAACCCTGAAAACTAGAACTATCTACCATAAATGCCCAATAACGCCCATCAGCAGAAGGTGCTCCTTCAGATTTAGTCCAAGCATGTATATCATTACCCCATGGCAATCTATTAGTAAAGTCTGCAGCTGTAGTAGAAGAATTTGTACTATAGTCATAAGCAAATACTTTAGTTCCACCATTCGTAGGTAAATAATAAAGAACATCAGGATCTGTTGGATGCCAAACTGGTTCTGCATCCCCTCCTACACCTGGTATAACTCTAATATAATCCAATGTATTTGCGTCATATAAGTGCCACACCCCTCCACGCGCATAAACAAAATACATTGAATTATTTGCATTAAAAGGATTACGTCTGGAATAATCGTTTCTCATCAAATTTGAGAAATTACCCGTGTCAGGTCTAGGACCTTCCTGATTATGATTGGTAGCACGTACTACACATGTACCATATGCAGGATCAGTATACGGAACGCCTTTGTCTGGTTTGGATAAAGCTGATGGATCTTGCTCATCTTGACCAGAAATTAAAGTAAATGATTGCTGATAATGGTCAGCGCAGATGAATTCAGGCTTAGTTGTAAACGACCAAGGGTATGGAGTATCTAAGGTATTCCCAGCTGAATCAGAAATAACAAGATTATATGTTGTGCTATATTCTAGCTCACTATCAGGATCAAATGTAAACACATCTCCATTTACTGTTAACACACCTGTAACATTATTGATCCCATCAGTGAAAGAAACCGAAAAATTACTTAATAACGCAGGATCAATTGATGAATCAAGCGTTGCCTGAATATTTGAATCTAAACTTACATTAGCTGCACCATCTGCTGGTAATGTCGACACAACTCTAAGAGTGTAATTTCCCAATCCACCCCCTCCAAGTCCACCCACTCCTGGCTCATCTACTCCTAGCTCATCTACTTCACAACCGGCTATAACAAAAATTGATAGTAAAAATGGAATTACCAATAATTTGTTTAAATTCATTTGAAAAACTTTCACAATACACCTCACGTGTTTCCTTTATCTTCAGGTGGACTATAGAGGATTGAAATGCTAATAATAGTCAGATTTGATGATCGGTTGAGAATAACCGATACCTGAATAATATGCTTTGATGACCGGTTTAATATAGCCGATAGCCCGAATAATCCCATTATCAAAATATCTAATACCAGATACACAGACCTTATTGTAGAATAGCATCTAATACACTTTTCCTACTATAGTTAAGGCTCTCACAATGGGTAGATTATTCGTAAGCGATTATTCACAGATATTTTTACCTCTCCCCATATATTTGTTGATAATTCTTGCCCTGCTGTCTATCTATGCTCTTAAATACTCAAATCACATAATAATTACTCGTATAAAGTATCTATTTCCTGCCCTCACCTTCTGGGTTTATGTATTTACCACACCTGCCCTTGGTAATCTCCTGCTAAATGAACTTGAATCTCCATATAGCCAACTATTTCCAGAGCAAAACAATGATAGTTCTTTGCAAAATAAAATTATTGTATTATCCAGTGGATTCACTCGACATGGAAAAACATCTATTGAAACTCATTTAGATAGGTCTGCGTGGGAACGAATCTATACTGGAGTAAAATTATGGAAACAAATAGGTGGTAATATCTACATTGCCGGCGGTTCAAGCTCACACGATGCAGCACCATTCAGTGTATCAATGAAGGAAGTTGCAATAACTATGGGAGTACCAGAATCAAATATTTTCATTGAAACAAAATCAAAAAACACATACGGAAATTTTTATTTTCTTACAAAACAATATGAATTTAAAGACTATAAACTGTGGTTAGTCACTAGCGCATACCACATGGACCGAGCTCTAGGTGTTGCAAAACATTTTGGCTTAAGACCTACAGCAATCGCTTGCGACTTCAAATCTAACGAGAAAATGAACTGGAAGGCATGGTTACCTAATATTGAAGCAACAGAATTGTATACTATTGCTCTACATGAGATTATTGGAAAAGTAACATACAAGCTTCGAGATCGGTCTAAGTGATTATTACGTTCAATAAAAATAGGTTATATTTAAACATAACAATAAATAGTATATTTGTTTTCTTAATATTTTTGTAAATCTACTTCGAGAGATATGTATATCATGATTAAAACGCTCATCAAGAATATTGCTACCATGCCTTTGTTTTACAGCTATTTAATTAATAAACCTTGTTTACGAATTATTATGTATCATGGAATCAGTCCTTCTGATAACATAAATCCTAACGATTTCGAATCGCATCTTAAAGAACTAAACAAATATTTCAACATACAACCACTAAGCAAAGCTTGTGATCTATTTTATAATAATTACGATGACAAACGGCCGCTAATTTCACTTACATTTGATGATGGATTAAAGAATAATTTTTCATACGTCACACCATTGTTAGAGAAATACAAAACACCTGCTACGTTTTTTTTATGCTCAGATCTATTATCAGGGGATGACATGCTATGGAATCACGAAATGTTACTAAGATTAAGATACCTTAAAAAGAGTCAAGGATGGATAAACTTTTCTAAGCATAATTTTAACAATCTAACACCCAAAGAATTCGTTAAGTCATGTAAAAGCAAATCTTACTCAACAGTAATTAATTTAATGCAAATCATTCGTAAACTCAGCAAAGAATACATTCCCACCTCGATCGAAAAAGAACGATATCATATAATGAGCACTAAACAGGCACAGAATTTACCGGATTTAATTGAAATTGGAAGTCATACTAAAGACCACCCTATATTAGATAAAATTGAAAATGATAAGATAATTATGGAGCAGGTTATTGACTCAAAATATATATTGCAAGACACTCTAAATCGTAAAATCACTACCTTTTGTTATCCTAATGGTAACCACAACAAATTTACTGATGATTTAGTGATACAAAACTATCAATATGCAGTAACCACAATTCAAGGCTTTTGTTCATTGAATGATTCACCTTTTCAAATCCCTAGAATAGCTGCTATTAAAGACACAAAATCCATGATGTTTAGCTTATTAAAACCTATGAGGCATTAATTTATGAATGTTCTAGTACTAGATGCACACTCGAATGCAGGAATAGCAACTATACAAAGCCTCGGCATTAATAAGATTAAAGTATTTGCTGCATCTCATATTACAAAAGCTCTTGGGTTTTCATCAGGCTTTGTCACTAAACATTTCGATATATCTAATCCAATAAACTCTCCTAAAGAATACGTTATGGAGTTAGAAGAAATATTAGAAAGTGAACAAATTGATTGGGTATTTACACCTACTGATAATAGTATTTACCCTATACGTCAATTTCTAAGCACTAAACTTAAGAGAAAGTGCCTATTACCACCAGAAAATAGCTTTGACACTGTTTTTAACAAAGAGAGAACACTACTTTTAGCAAAAGCTATAGGAATACCTGTGCCGGATAGCAAGTATTTTGATAAATTAGATAATTTACTGGATGTATTTTTATCAGAAGTAGCTTTACCTGTATTTATAAAGCCAGTTGTTTCTAAATCATGGGGTAATGACAAAGGTGTTAATTTAGCACCAATACCTGTTAATGATCGAAATAACTTATTTATCACTTGTGAGAAATTTCTAAAACATTGCCCAATACAGATTCAACAGTGCATACAAGGCAAGGGAGTTGGAGTTGAGGTATTAGCTAACAAAGGAAATATAGTTGCAATGTTTTCACATGAAAGAATACATGAGTATCCACTTACAGGTGGAGGCTCTTCGTACAGGAAGTCAATAGAGGTACCTGAGCAGTTAGCTAAATACTCAAAAGATTTAATAAATGAACTACAATGGGATGGCGTTGCGATGATTGAATTTAAGGAAAATGATAATCAATATTGGTTAATAGAAATAAATGGACGTTTATGGGGATCCCTATCCTTAGCCCTGAGATCTGGTATGCATTTCCCTTATTGGTGGCTAATGCAAAGAACAAACACTCCATTTCATGTACCTACTCAATATAAATTATGTTTTGAACGCAACATTAATCAAGATCTAAATTGGCAAATTGCAAACTTAAAAGCTTCATCTAATCCGCTTCTGCTTACGAAACCCAAATTACGCTCTATAATTGATATTTTACGAGTACTAATAGCTAAAGACTCATGGGATCATTGTCGCTGGTCCGATAAAAGGCTTGCAATAAAATTAATATATGATGCATTTTCATCGCGATTTAATTTAATTATCAATAAAATACATAAGTTAATAGCAAAACAACAATTAAATTTTAATTATAATCGATTAAAGAAAAGATCATTTTCAAGAATATTGGTAATATGCTATGGAAATATTTATCGTAGCGCACTTGCTAAAGCTGTTATTGATAAAGAGACACATCACTTTGATATTAAATCAGCTGGATTTCATAAAAAAGAAAATAGAAATGCTGGTGAAGAATTTATAACTCTATCAAATAATGATGGCTATAACTTAAATGAGCACAAATCAAAACGCATAAATAAAGACCTAATCAATTGGGCACAACTCATAATAGTAATGGACTATAATAATCAATCTTTATTACAAAAATTCGCTCCATCTGATTCATTTAAAGCTGTTCTATTGAATCAGTATTTAACTGGCAAACCTACCGAAATTCAAGACCCCTATGGAAAATCCTCGATTGAAACATTCAATATTTATACGAAAATTATTTCAAGCATCAGAAGCTTTATTAAAAACACTACAACCATTAAAACTAATTAAGCTTATAATTTTCATTTTATTCAAGCTATCATTTAAATACACTAAAGCATACTATTTTTATAAGGCACTCTCTCTTAATTACTTGAAATTTAATAGAATTCATCTTCTGAAAAATTCTTAATAGATATTTATGAGTACACTTATACTTAAACATTACGACAGATAATAATAAAATTTTTATCTTTTAAATCCGCATAGTTAAACTATAATAAGTGCTATTTTTCAATCTCAATAACAGCGGCCCGTGAATACTTCTGAACAAATGACAACAAAATAAAAAATAATTCCTCTATCACAGATGTAATTTGATATATAACTTTTAATAAAGAATTTTTAATAAAAATTAAGAATAAAAATGTTACTAAATTAAAGTATGCAACATCATCTTTATTAAAATATTCACGTGTAAATTGCAAATCCTTATTTAATAAAAGATGCTCATCTTCTGTTCTCACACCTGGAGTTAATTCTCTATACAGATTAATTATGAGTTTATGCCCAAGTGTCTCTATGAATACAGCTACACCTTGTGTCTTTAGAGTTCTTTTTTATTTCAGAATATGCTATATCTAAATTTAAATGATGTGAAATACCTGAGCCACAGATAATATCAAAAGCATCATTCACAAATTCCAGTTTTTCTGCATCCATTTCACAGAATTCAATATTAGTATCCCTCTGATCTCTGCCACTTTCCTTGACACTTCGACCGCCACAGGAGATATATCTATACCAATCATTGTCGCACTATTCTCAGCAAGTACAAGATATGACTATCAGCACCACATCCATATTCAAGTACTTTTTAACCTTTACCTATTTAGAGCATGTCTCTTTGTAAAAAATGCTGACACGCACAAAAAGCCTATAATATGTACTTGTAGGTTTTCGTGTATTTTTTAAAAATGCTAAATCGTGATGTTATATATCTTTTTGTTTTCTATTATCATTCATAGTTAAACCCCTGATAAATTATACTACGCTGTTTCTTGCTTAGAAAGATATGAGTACTTAGCCGCCATAGCAGTTATTATCCAGAATAGGCCGACTAACTCCCCATAAAAAAAAGGACTGCCATACATATTCCCCATTAATAACGATATGACTGATACATTATACGCATAAGCAAAATGTTTTTGTGGTTGTTCAATCCTACTTAAGCCTTTACCTATACTAAATAATGAAATGATTAACTTTACCATTAAAAACACACCAATGAAGCCCGCTTCGGCTAATATCAGCATGTAATGATTATGTGCATCTATATTCTTGTAAATAGTGTAATTCCCGATTTCGCTTTTAAAACGATTCAAACCTATACCCCAAGGATTTTCTAGAGCCATATCTAGAGCACCGCTCCAAATTATAAATCGGCTTTCAGTGCTCTTATCTAATACTTCCTCTCCACGTTCATCGACCTGACTAGTTTCACTTATACGTTCTGTTACTGTGTCTGGAGCCCAAAGAGAGTAATTGAGGACTGATAATAAAACTACTAAAGCCAGTGTTTTACTATATTTGAATGCCATTAGTAAAGTAACTAATGCTACTATTAACATAGCTTGCCTTGAATATGTAAAAAATATAGCAAATATAACTAGTACAAATGAAGCCATGCCTGCTAGTTTCATAATCTTGGTAACTTTTGGATATAATATTAGAGCAAGTATAAATGGCACATATATTGTAAAAAAAACACCTGCTCGATTAGCATTACGCCAGTTATGACCAAAAGGGCCTGAAGCGCGATGAGTTAGATTATACGAACCACCAAATCCGTAGTTATATGCCTCCCAGATAACCTCCAATGCAGCAAGACTTACAATTATTAATATAAAAAGAAACAACTTTTCAATTTCTTTTTTGTCATTCAAAGCGTGATAGAAAAGAAAATAGAATAACATATAAAATATTGCTGTCTTTAATTGAATTACATCATTGACAATACTTTGTACTTCATTCATTTGTGCAACTAAAAATGCAACAAATAAGATAATAAAGAAATATATAAAATTAGATTTTAATGGTGCGGGAATTACTTTCTTCTTTCTATCTTTACTCCTAATATGAATTAATAAAGCAAAAATAAACAAAACATTTAATAGATTTAATCCTGGCAACCCAAGACTTTGAGGAAAATGCAATTGGTTTGGCAAGTATAAAATTAATAATGCCAATATAAATAATTTACTATTCATTTCTTTTACGTAAGGCTTTTCTCATTACCAAGTTATAAATAAATACACACTCGTTCTGTCGGTAATTATTCCCGACAACTACCAATAATACAATGGCAACAGGCAATCCTGATAAAGAGACGAATCTATTTAATAACTCATTGTCAAATGAAAAGGTCGAAGACGTAATAAATATTAGATATGATATTGAAATAATAAATAGACTCATAATACTCGCTTCGATAATCGCCTTTATCATATCTTTTATTAATGAAAAGCCAAAGATACTTTTTAGAATATAACTTGATAGTAACCATGATTGTAAGAATGACAGAGAAGTTGCCAGTGCTATTCCATTCACACCCATTGGTTCTATTAGTATGGAATTCAATGAGATATTAGTAATAACACCGAGAATTCCAACTATAACCTGCAACCATGGATGTTTCGTTGCGTGCAATATTCGATAATTAAAATATGAAATAGCTCTTGGAATCAAGCTGATCGACAAATAAAATAATACCCCTGTTGTGAGTATCAAAGAACTATCATCGAATTCACCTCTCTTAAATAAGAGGGCTATTATATCAGTTGAATAGAACATAAATATCGCCATAAATGGTAGCATAACCATGATTAATGAGCGCACACCATTTATATACGATAATTTCAAGGCATCTAAATCATTAGATATATACTCCCGACTGACTTTTGGATAGAACGTAATCATTATAGAAGCTGCAATGACCTCGATTGGTAAATAAGCTACAATTTCACCATATGACAAAGCCGATATTGACCCCTGATCTAGGTATGATGCAAATCGTTTATCTATAATCCCCATTACCCATGCCGAGACAAGCCCTATAGTATGAGGTAACATATGCTTTAATGGCTCAACAAAATCTGGATGACTTATATTTAATCTTGGACGTATAAAACTTCGTATTTCTGATTTTATATTAATGGCCTGGATTATAAATTGTACTATATATCCTGCAAACAAGCCCCAAGCAACTATTCTCATATCTAAATTTTCACGATAAACTAATAGTATTGTTATTAATATCACATTGATCGTAATAGGTTCTAATGATGCTGCTTTAAATTTATCAAAACAATATGCAATTGAAGAGAGTATGGCAATTAAAACAAGAACAACTGTTGTCAGCATCATAATCTTAGATAGAACTATAGCTAAATCTTTTGTATTTTCTGGAACACCAGGCGCAATTATTTCAACAACAGATTCTATATTAGAATACATAACTATAGTAAACAAAATCGCTATGATAAACGCTATTGTAAATAAAGTATTTGCACCATTCCAACTATTTATATCAACATGAACGGAATTGATATTTTTCATAAATTGTGGAATAAATGCAGTTGTGATTAAATTCTTAATAAGTGAAGGCAAAATCGAAGGAAGCACAAATGCAATCAGTAAAGCATCATATTGATAACCAATACCAAATAAAGCCGCTAAAATTATTGATCTTATTAGCCCTAGAAATTTCCCAAAAAAATTGAAGATACTAATAATTACAGTAACAACTGCAATATTTTTAGCACTCTCTTTCATTTAAAAAAATTAGGTGGCAGATTGATTATATGAGCATCAATATTATCACTATCTGAATTAAACCAATTCGAATTAAATAAAATCTTTGTAAAATCATTATTAACAGCCGCATGAACTTCAGACCAGTAACTATCATGCTTATTATATGTGCTGGATAAGTTAACTATTTTCGGCCCCTCAGACAGTTCAACAGCAAACACTTTATTGTTATACCAATAATTATCATCTTTATTATTATTATATGTTGAAACGAGAACCCATCCTGGTTTGTCATGGTTTTTTCCTGAGAAATGCATCGATGTTGTCCTTCCATCGACATAGATTCGAAATAATTTATAATATTTATTTTCAGTAAAATTATATGCCACAACCCACCCTGTATATTGCTTAGGATATACATTCGAGTAATGTGACCAAATTAAAGTATCATTACCTTGCTTATCTATTGATATGTCACTGTGCTGTGTTCCCATATATATCTTTCTTTTCACTTTAAAAGCTTTATCAAAGTAAAAAGTACCTTCTTTGGCCCAAGATGCAACTATATATTTCCCTGATGGACTCATTGTGACATTATCAGGCCTTGATTTATGATTAGCTTTGTAATCATATTGTGATAGAACTTTATCTTCATCCAAGTCATAGGTAAACATCCCCAACCCTTTAAAGTCAACATCATCGACATTGAAGACCCAATAACGCCTATCACTTGAAGGCGAACCCTCACTTCTTGTCCATATATGAGCAGCACTACTCCATTGAAGTCGATCTTTAAAATTTACTTCTATTTTAATTGAACCTGTTTCTACATCAATGGATTTGATTTCAAGACCACCATTAGGTGGTAAATAATATATTTTATTTTCATTTCTTGTATCCCATACCGGCTCTGCATCACCAGCCATTGGAAGTAGTTTTATATATTTGAGTGTTTTAGCGTCATATAAATGCCAATTACCACCTCTTGAATAAACAAAAAAATATTTTCCATTACTACTAAACGGATTACGCCTTGAATAATCATTCCTCATAAACTGGAGTTTACGTTTGGTTTCTAGTACCCCTTCCTTCGTGTGATCCGTTGCCTTAAATAAACAAGTATTATATGGATTAATAATTATCTGATTTTTCCCTGGCTTTTCAGGTAGAGCAACTTGTTCGATGAAAACCTTCCCTGTTATCTTTTCATTATTATTAGCATAATATTGTTTACAAAGGTCTAGGTAACTTATTTCAGTACGGAATTTTTTATCAGCAGTACAAGAAGTTAATGGAAGCATTGCTACAACCAATAAAAGCGTAGATATTTTATTAAGGATTAACACTCTACAATTTTTTAAGGTTATGAAACTGAGTTAAGTAAGTAATAAATTCTTCTATATTCTTTTCTATATCGAAGTTTTCGATAACATATCTAAAACCACTTTCTGCTAGCTCAAGAGCCTTGTCCTTGTTGTCGTAAACAAAACTAATAGCGGTAACTAATTCATCCACACTTTCAGACTCAACTAACAAACCTGTATCATTATTTTTAATTAGCTCTGGAATACCAGATACATTCGTTCCAACAACTACCGCTTTACAAGCCAGAGCCTCAATTATTACATTTGGGATTCCATCACGGTCACCATCACCAGCAATAATACTTGGCGCAACCATTAAGTCACTTTGCTTCATATATCCCAGCGTTGTATCGTGATCCACTTTTCCTAGAAAATTAACCTTATTACTTCCACCTAATTTCGTAGATAGTGACATCAGCGAATCAAGCAAGGGGCCATCACCAATAATATTTAATTCAATATCAATGGAGCCACTAAGTTTCTTTATCGCTTTAATCAGGTACTCAAATCCCTTCTGCTCTACCAACCTACCTACAGCTAGTATTTTGAAATTATGTGTGTCATTAAATATTTTTTCTTTTCCTGATTTATCAATATGCTCTATATCTATTCCGTGATAGTTCCTTTTGATTTTGTTTTCATTTTCAGCTCCGACAATCTCTTTCAAATGCCCAACATTGAATCCAGTACAAGTCACAACACCTTCACTTAATTCAACTTTATCAATAAGATCATGATCTGGTGTTAAAAAAATATCCCATGCGTGCGCTGTTATAGTTACAGTAGTTCCGGTTAACTTTTTAATAACAATAGCCATTGATGCTGGAATAGTTGCCCAATGTGCATGTACAATCCTATTATCAACCCTTATTTTTCTTGCATAGTGAATTGTTTTAGGCAGGACAAGTAATGCTTTCGCCAATTCTTTAGGCCGGGTCTTATAATTTGAAACCAGCCACGCCAGTGAGCCTAATACTTTTGGGAAATTTGTGATTGTTTCATGTATAACATCGCGCAACACAGCTATGCTAAATATAAAGGGCTTATAATAAATATATTTCCTGTGTTCTGGATATAAGTCATTGCCCTCCGGTGGTAATGGCTTTAATGTGAAGATCTTAACATCAGCACCGGAGCGTATTAGGTGTTCAACTTCTCTAGCAACAAATGTCTCGTGAAACTCTGGATACTGTGAGGTTAAATAAGCAACTTTCATGTTAATTCTTCTTTATTTATTTTGTATAAACACATTCACTATTTGTCGATCATGATAACATCAGTCTTTCAAATAGCTCTTCATATTTTGTAACCATATTACGGATGGTATAGTTATCACTTGTAGTCAATGCCTTAAGGCTTGTTTGTTTCTTGTTTTCGAGTGATCTATCATACAGGTTACATATCTCTTTTACGCCCATATTCTTATTAATTAAATACCCATTTATTCCATCCTCAATTATATCTCTAGCAGCACCAACATTGGTTGTCCAAATAGTCTTACCAAGTATCATAGCTTCCATAATACTATTAGAGAAACCCTCTTTCTTTGATGTTGATATATATATATCAAACGATTTAACAATCTCTAAAGCATCAGATCTTGCCCCTAATAATTTAATTCTGTCTGAATAAGCAAGTGCTTCTATTTTTGAACTAATAGTCGTGTAATCTGGCCCGCCTCCGACTATAACGAAAACAGCCTGTTTACCACATTGGATTAGAGCATCAGCTATCTCAATGAAAAAATCGTGATCTTTAACATCAACCAACCTACCGACAGTACCTATTAATATGTAATCTTCATATCCAAGACCTAATTTTAGGAGCTCTGTATTTCTAATAGCGTTTACATCATACCCATTATGAATAATATCAATACGCTTTTCGTCTATATGCTCAGATGAGCACACATATCTTTTAACATCATAACAATTAGCTACTATGCTATCGGTATACCTATCCATAACCGCCATTAACCACGTTTTAATACGTCCAAGATTGTTCTGATTTCTTTTACACGAAATAACTTTAAGGTCTTTGACTAAAAATCCCGCTAACCGCCCCCAGATATCAGCAGTAATTAAATAGGTAACTAGAATATCTGCTTCTACTTCCTTAATTACATGCCGAATTCGTAAAATCAAACCGATATCTATCTTACGCTTTTTCTTTATTTTAAATATTTTTATACCAATATCATTCAATTCAGAAAGAAAGTCTTCTTCGTCTGTAAAATAAATAAGCGAGACATCATATCTGTCATGATTTATTGATCCTAGCAAATGAAGAAGCTGTCGTTGCGCCCCCCCGAATTCAAGACCATCTATAATGAAAACTATTTTTATTTTTTTATCTGACATATCGACTAATGAAGATTAAATTTTTGCTTCCACATTGCATAATTCAGTAATAGCCATATAGGCTCACTATTATTATTTATACCTTTACGATGATCGTTTAAAGTCTTTAAAACCCCATCCATATTAAAAAACTGATCACCTCTCATGACTTCAGAATTCAATACATCATCCACCATCTCTTTCATATCATTATTTATCCAGTCTGATACCGGTATACTAAAACCTTTTTTAGGCCTCTCAAACAACTCATCAGGAACATATTTTGACAATAGTTTCTTTAGAACAATTTTAGCATTACCATTTTTATACTTTAGAGAATTGTCAATTTTATAGGCAAGCTCTACAAAACGATGATCTAACATAGGGACTCTTGCTTCTAAAGAATTTGCCATAGACATTCTATCTACTTTATTTAAGATATCTTCTGGTAGATATGTTTTAAAATCGAGCTTTAAAATTTGACTAAGATCCGAAAAACTATCAAACCGATATTTTTCAAAACCCGGGTAGTTCAGATTATTATTCTTACCTAAACCTTCCCGCCCAGAATACATAACATCTTTTATTGTGCTTTTTGTAAGAGCTATGCCCATCAAATACATATCAAAGTCATTCGCGCTCAACCTTTCTTTATACCATTTATATTTATTTCCCTTAATATTATTACCATACACTCTGCTTAAACTACTAAATACAAAATTTCTGATTGGAGCGGGAATCTTTTTGTATTTTTGTAACTGCAAATATTTATCATAACGAGAATACCCTGCAAACAACTCATCACCACCATCACCAGATAATGACATTTTTACATGTTCAGAAGCTAATTTTGACACATAATAAGTAGGCACAGAGGATGAGTCTCCAAAAGGCTCATCAAAATGCCAGACCAAATCTTCAACTATATCAGTCGCAGACGCACTAACCGTTAGTTCCTGATGATCAGTACCAAGATAGTCAGCAACTTTTCTAGCATACTTAGATTCATTAAATTGATCCTCATTAAATGCAATTGTAAAGGTTTTTACTGAACCTGGAATTTGCTTAGCCATTTTAGCAACAACGAGACTCGAATCTATACCCCCACTTAAGAATGCGCCGAACGGAACATCACTTCTTAATCGCAATCTAATACTATCATCAAGCAACTGATCCATTTCTTCTACAGCTTCATCTATATTAGATATATTGCTATCAGTACCATCTATATCCCAGTACTTGGAGATTTCAAACCCATCTTTATTAAACCTTGCAATATGGCCGGCAGGTAGCTTGTATATGTTTTTATACATAGTATTGGGGGAACATACATATCCAAATGTAAAATATTCATCAATAACGTCTGAATTGATTTCAGCTATGATATCTGGATGCTCTAATATTGACTTAATTTCAGAACCAAAAACAAGTTCTTTTCCAGAAAAGGAATAATATAACGGTTTAATTCCTACTCTATCTCTAATTAGAACTAATTCTTGCTTTTTTGAGTCCCACAATGCAATCCCAAACATTCCAATAAGCTTATCAACAAACGAAAGCCCATACTCTTCATAAGCATGTACGATAACTTCAGAGTCACTATCAGTATAAAAGTTATGGCCTCTTGCCCTTAACTCTCTCCGCAATTCAACGAAATTATAAATTTCGCCATTAAATACAACCCAAATTGTATTATCTTCATTATGTATTGGCTGATGCCCAGCTTCCAGATCAATTATAGAGAGACGCCGCATACTTAATGCTACGCTTTGATCTACAAAATGGCCTTCATCGTCAGGACCGCGATGACTTATCACACGACACATTTCAGATAAAATATTATCAGCATTATTTTTAATACTATCAAAGACAGCAAATCCAGCTATTCCACACATTTCAATCTATCTTAAGTTTATATTGATAACGGCTTAACCAAAGCTCTAGAATTAAAAGCACCCATAAATATGATGCGTTATCCCAGCGCTTAGATTGGTGATCATTAAAAAGCTTCTCAACAAAATCAAGATTTATAAAACTCGATATAGTATTGCTTTCAGATAACAATGTATCCTTAAAAAAAGCTTTAACTTTTTCATTTTCTCTCAGCCAAACACTAATAGGTAAACCAAACCCTTTCTTCTTTTTATTTATTATTTCGTCTGGGACAAATTGAGCAAGGTATTTACGATATATGTACCTCTTCTCAAAGCCTTTAAGTTTCATTGATTCACCTAACTTGAGTGAGAGACCAACAACTGATGGATGCAACATCGGAAAGCGCACATTTACATTTGCAGATTTGCACATCGTCCTAACTTTGTACAAATCATTACTGGCTATTGCCGTTCTCATATCAAGATATAGCAACCTATTTAGTTCAGAATTCGCTTCTGCGGAAGCGTATATATTTTCCAGATGCTTGAGCGAAAGACCGGGTTCAATAGAATTTAAAAACTTCTTTTTATATAACTTATCTAAATATTTAGTCCCAAAGGCATCATCATTAAAGAATCTTTCAGGATTCTCTTGATTTGCCCTGCTTATAAAATTAATTACCCGATTATATATTCTGTTGTTGATTTTTAGTTTAGAAATATAACTTTCTAACAGGATCCATCTTAATATTTTTGGTATAGCCTTATAAATACTAAATACTTTATTTTTAAGGTACCTTTCATTCCCACCAAATAATTCATCACCACCATCTCCAGCAAGTAGCGTCGAGACTCCGTTTGAATTTGCAAGTTTTGCACAATAATAAACTGGTAATGAGGATGAATTACCAAATGGCTCGCCAAATGATTCAACTATATGATCAATCAATTCAAAGAGATCTTCTGGCTCCACTACGTACTCATATGCATTACAATCAAAGTTAGATACAGCTATTCTGGAAAACTCCAGCTCATCATACTCTTTTTCATTAAATCCAATTGAAAAGCTATTTATTCCTTTACCCTGAGTTCTAGTAATCGCACCAACAACTGAAGTACTATCTATTCCACCGCTGAGAAATGCTCCGTAATCAGATTTATCAAGATCTTTTACAAAATCATTTATCGACTGATTCTGAGCACCTTCAAGTTCAGCTAAGATTAACTTTTCGTTATTTTCAGATGGCTGGTAGACAAGTTTACGTATATATTTAACTGGATCATTACCATATGTATACAACCTATTTTCTCCAGGTAATATCTTGAAGACACTTTTATAAATTGTATATGGTTGAGGAATTACATGAAAATCAAGATAATAATAGATTGATTCAAGACTTATTTCTAAAATAGAGCCACAACATTCATTAACTAATTGCAAATTATCTGAAAGCACTACACCACCAGATCTTTCAAGATACACTAAAGATCCTACACCATACACATCTGTTGATATCACCAATTGATGCGTTATTTTAGAGTATAGGATTATACTGTAATGCCCTTCAAGGTGATCCAGATCGGATTTTACAAGCTCATCTGATAATGCTAATTTTTCAAAGATTTCACCATTAGTTAGACCGCCACCTGCCAATACTGTTCCTTCTACCCAGCAACAATATTCATCTGTATCAAGAAATGAATACGTGTCTGAATTTTTAGTGCCTCCATACAAGCTGAAATACTCATCCTTGTACAGAACAGTAAAATCATTCGACACACCTTGCTCAAGCTTTTCTGATAAATAAAACCCTAATATACCATTCATTCAATTATCACTTATTTAAATACACTCGGAAGATCACAGCATTTAATAAACTTAAACCCCTGTTCACCACACCAGTTCAAAATATCATGCAAATCTTCAAGATACTTTTTAACATCATCATCTGTTTTCGTATATGGGCTTGCACCTGGCGTAACTTCCATTGAGTGAAACATCATATTTAAATTGACATTACTGCCGGCTTCTTTTCTTATGTGATAGTCTGCGATACGCTTCATACACTCCAGACTAGAAAAATATGGCCTAAACCACTTTGGTGACCTAATAAAACGCTTTCTAACAGTAACAGGCACTTCTAACAATGAGTCCTTATTCTTTCTTTCTACTGGTATTAATATTTTTTCATTAACATAATAAGGCCGCACCATTGCTTTTCTATAATCGATCATACCGCCTCCATCTTTAGAAAACATACCTGGAACAACACTTGTTTCAACCAAATAACCAAGTTTAATAAGTGACTTAATAGTATTATCACCTGCACCGAATCTACCTGCCCTGAAAGTTAAGGGATCAAAATCAAATTTGTTTTTGAATAAACCTGTAAGATTTTTCAGTTTTTCAAATTCAATATCACTATCTAAATCACATTGTAAATCAAGGCTCTCTACACCTGCATAGTTCTGATAAACTTTACTAGGCTCAATAAAGGCGGCATGGAGATGAGTACCCAATTCATGCTTTCCTTTTATTGATTTCAAAGAGGAAACACACGAATCCGACTCGAGGACTTCTACTGTTAATAAATATGTTGGTATAGATCCTGTCTCAATGAATATTGGTTGTAAAGAATCATGTAAACCATATAAGACTGAATCGAATTTGAGTGGATTAGATCTTACCCAGTTACTATCATGATCACATTCTGTATCGATAGATATACTTATATAAACTTCTGACATTAGGCACAATACTCTTCAATTAAACTTGCGACAACTTTATCAATAGAATAGTTTTCAACTATAAACTCTCTCGATTCCTTACCAAACCGCATACGTTTATCATTATCAAGAATTAGCTCTTTAAGCCCTTCAGAGAGACTATTACTATCTTTAGCCTCAACTAAAAACCCATTTACTTCATCCTCGACTATATCCTCACTTCCACTAACGCGAGTTGCGACAATTGGTAATCCACATGACATCGCCTCTAATACAGAATTAGGTAAGCCCTCATTAAGTGATGGCTGAACATATATATCTGCAAGCTCATAATATGGAAGAACGTCTTCCACAAATCCAACAAATTCGACACTCTCACTAATATTCTTTTCTAGACATAGCTCCTCTAAATAACGGCCATATTCTCCACCACCAACTATAGTCAGCTTTACTTTTACATACCCTGTAATTAGAGCCCAAGCCTCTAATAAATATTCAATTCCTTTATATGGACGCAATCGCCCGATATAGACGACATTTATAACATCCGAAACTTGCTTCTTTTTTGGATAGAATTTCTCAGTATCTACCCCATTAGGAATGTTTAGAAGCTTTTCTTTTTGATAACCTAACTTAAGCATATTTCTTTGTGTTTCCTGACTAATACACTGTATAAAATCAACCTTTTTAATAAAGTAATTAAAGAACCTTTTGGACGTTTTTTGTCTATTAATAATATCAAGCAAACCACCATCAAACTCGTAGGCACCTGAAACTTTTGTGAAGGTCCTTGACTCAATACACCATTTTAAGACTCCAACTAAAAATGCCATATAACCAGTTATGTGTATATGTATAACATCAGATTTTCTATGCTTAAAGATAGCTATCGCAGATTTAGATAACATAATCATTGATGCTAAAAATTTCACATGCGGATATTTAATTCGGTAAACAGGAACATCATCCACAGTATCATACACTGGTTGAGCCTTATCGAGGCCTAATGAAACAACATTGATTACGTGTCCATTTGCAGCAAGTTTTTTAATTATACTTCTCGCCTGCATTTCGGCCCCGCCTATACTTGGATAGTGCCCATCAACAATCATACAAATTGACAACGTTTCTTTAGGCATCGTTAACCTCATTTTCTAAAAAAATATTTATAAGATCTACTGCTTTATCTTGCCACTCTTTTAAATGCAATTCATGATTAGCATCCTGTATCACATGGATATCATAGTTATTATTTGACATCTCATTGTTGAATATATTTTTTAAAGCAATATCCTGAAACTCAAGCCACCTCCCATCTCTTTCGCCAAATATAAATAAGTGAGGCACTTTTCTTTCTTTACATTTTGATAACAGTTTTAAGTATTTTGTATTGATCCCATCTATTTCTTTTCTTGATCGTAAAACACGTCTCTTTAAATTTCCAACAATCTGTATTAGCGCATTATAATCACTCTGACCTGAAAAAAATCTTCTCCAACCATCAAAGGAAAACGCTCGCTTAAAATAATTACGAAATATATTCCCTGCCTGTTTATTTGTAATTTGTTTTTTTGATTTATTACTACTTGAAAGCAGACATGCGGTATTAACAGATATAATTCCATCTATTTGAATTTTTTCTGCTACATATTCAGCAGTCACAGCTCCTCCACAAATCCCAAACAATACTACTTTATCAATTCCTTTCTGAGTCTTAATATGATGTATCATGGACACGATATCAGGCACAAATTTCCCTTCTTCTATATCACGCCAGATATTCTGAACACTACCAGACTTTAACAGACCGTCACTCTCACCTATCGCATACGGATCTATCCTGTAGGCACAAATCTTGTCATTAATAATTCTTCTGGCGAACTTTACATGCAGCCTATGAGGACCAACATGGTATTTAAGTCCAGCAGGCAAAAAAATAACAGCTAGCTTCGCATCAATAGATGTAAATGTATGAACGCCAAATAACCTGTAATTATTGACATTGAAATCAACTACTGCTTCACTCATAATTCATATCAACCCAAATCATCAATAGCTTCTGTCACTTTTTGAATTAGTTCAGCTCGTTCCACATTTATATATTTAGGCTCATGCCAAAAAGAAACCAACTTCAGACTACTCAAGAATAAATTAGGATTTTTTGAAGAAAGCTCTAAATATCGACTGGGTATTGATATTTTATCAGTTTTATCAAACCAAATAATAGAAACTTTACTTTTTATATTATCCAACTGCTCTCTTAAACTTAACTTAGAGATATCAAGAAAAAGCCTCTCATACAATTCATAACCAAGTATATTTACAGATTGCCCAGCCAATAATGAATCCTTAAGAGAGCCTCTATCATATTTGACTTTACGAAAAGCCGCTAATTGAGTAGATAAATTAAATCTAAGTAATTCATTAATATATTTTTCACCTATATCAATTGGCGCTAAGAGAACAATTTTTTCAAAAGCACACTCTTTCGCCGCTTCCATAGCTATGTTAGCTCCCAATCTCAACCCAACGATATTTACCTTTGTAACATCACGCATACATTTAATATGTGAAATAAGATTTTTAATATTTCCAACCCAATCATTAACACTTAATGCCGCATCAGAATTATCACTATCCCCTTCTCCGAGATAGTCAAAGCGGCATACCAAATTTTTTTTTGATGCCAAATTATCTGCAAGGTTTTTAATAAACGAATAAGTGAAAACTTTCTCTTCAAAAATTGGAGAACAAACTATCCATAGTTCACTATTATTTTCTTCCTCTCCATCTAATGTGTAGAAAATTTTTCTCTTATCCTTATCCTCTAAAAAGCCTCGAATACTCATTATTATAATTACTTAGATCTCTTTAACTTCATCTATCAAATAGGGAGCTGCATGTAGATACTGAGTTGTTTTTCTTTTTATTTCTATATCCTTATAAACATAGTCAGCTTGCTCAACAGGCACCCCTATAATTTTCGCCGCTTCTTCAGTTGTTTTCCCATTATTTAATGACCATAACGCCAAATCCATCTGTTGATATGGCAACGCATAGTAAAACTCATCCTGCCCCTGTGGCATACTATAGGTATCCGTTGTTGGTATTGCGGAACAGATATCTTCAGGCAGGTTCATATGACGTGCAAGTGCATACACTTGTGTTTTATACAGATGAGCAATAGGTTTTATATCAGCGGATCCATCCCCATTTTTTACAAAAAACCCCTGATCATACTCAACTCTATTTGGTGTGCCAACAACAGCATAATTTAATCTATCAGCATGAAAATAATCCATTGTTTTTCTAATTCTTTGCTTGTAATTAGTTGCTGCAACAATCTGCAGATACTGTTTTAATGCCAATCTTTTTTCAAATACCTCTCCATCAGGCGACTGAACTACTAGCTGAAAATGATTAACTCGCCCTTCTGAACCACCAGATATTATAATCTTATTCTTCCATCCGGAAGTATAATCCGGGAATGTTTCTTTTATTGCCTCATCACGCCATTTATAACAACCTATCGCATCAAGTGTTTCAGCAATATCATAGGTAAGATAATTTATACCCAGATGTTTTGCTAATAATTCACCTTTCGATTCACTTTCAGAAGATGAATCACGTTCAGGCAACAATAATCCAAATACTTTATCCTTTCCAAGCGCTTTTACACAAAGTGCGGCCGAGACCGAACTATCAATACCACCAGACATTGCTACGACGACACCTCTCTTATGTAAATTATGTCGCATAATCTCTTTAATACGTTCACTAATATGATTAATCTCGTGATCCTTATCAAAATCAAGATACTTTTTTAATTGATCGTCAACATCTATACTCATTTTATTTACACCTTAGCCCTTAGAATGTTAATAACATTCCAGTAATTAATTTTTTGTACTTATCTACACAAGCTTAAATCTTTTTATTTTACCTGATGCCGTCTTTGGTAACGAATCAACAAACTCAATATATTTTGGTATTTTATATGTCGCCAGTTTGGATTTGCAGTAAGCTTTTATCTGCATTGCATTTAACTCTGCCCCATCACTCAGGACAACAACTGCCTTTATAATTTGACCTAATAATTCATCACTGATACCAACGACTGCTACCTCACTTATATTATCGATCTCCGACAGCACTTCCTCAATTTCACCCGGGGCGATTCTATTACCCCCAACTTTAATCATTTCAGACTTTCTGCCTTCAAGATAAAGATAACCATCTTTATCTACATAACCAAGATCACCTGTTTTGAGCCAACCATTTACAATGGTTTTTTCCGTAGCTTCATTATTCTCCCAATAACCTGACATAATATTTTCGCCGGAAGCATATACTTCACCTGTTTCACCAGGGTCTACACTCATGCCATTTTCATTTCGAATTTGTATGGATACACCATCTATAGCAATCCCAACTGACCCTATTTTTTTTGTTAATTTTTCAGGTGGAAGATATGTAAGGCGTGCAGATGCTTCTGTTTGACCATACATAATAATTATTTTTGAATTTACCAGTGCTTGCTGTAGCTGATCGATATAAGTAACAGGCAATGCACCACCTGCCTGCGTAACATACCTTAAAGTTGAAAGATCATAATCATTGAAATTAACCTTTTTCAATAGCAAAATAAAAGTCGACGGCACTCCGCTAAATCCAGTAACGCCGTATTTTTCAATTTTTTGCATAGAAAGCGATGGATACATGAAATTATTTTCAAGAATAACTGTCCCACCAACCATCAGATGTGTATTTAACACTGAACTTCCATAAGAATAATAAAAAGGAAGCACACAAACAATAGAGTCATTGCTAGTCAACTCAAGATAGCGGACGATAGCCTTATAATTACTCAATAAATTTTTATGCGTTAAAGTCACACCCTTAGGATCCCCTGTCGTTCCTGATGTATAAATAATAACTGCTGCATCATCAGGTGCAATATTTTCCTTATAAACATCTCCATTAGCTTCTTTCAATAAATCACTAAAAACAAGAGTATCTAGACCAATACCAGAAACCTCCAAAGAGACTAATTGTAAGTCAGACGTTAAATTATCCCGAATCGCGAAAAACTCTTCCTGCAATTTTTTAACAAAGAGCCACGAAGAGCCGCTATGCTTGACCCAGTTTTCAACATCACTAAAATTGGCAGCAGAATTAAGCATAACAGCCACCCCGCCTACCGACATAATACTGTAGAGAATGATCACAAACTCTATAGAGTTATCCATGTAAATAGAAACTCTATCACCCTTTTTTACTCCCCTTTTATGCAACCCTAATGTGCAATTTTCTATTTCTGTTTTTAAATCAGAATAAGAAATAGAACGATCAACATCGACAATAGCCTGTTTATCAGGATATTGGTTACATACTCTATAAAAGTGATCAATAAATGAAATATCCATTTCAATATTTCTATATCTTACGCTTTCTTTTTTTCTAAATATTTAACAAGATTATTTATTGAATCCAGATTTTCAGGAATCATCTCAGAATCTTCAACGCTAATATCATATTCATCTTCAATAAATGTAATAATCTCAAGTATACCCGTTGAATCAACAATTCCTTTATCCATAAACGAATCTTCATTGTTTAACTGACTCTGGTCATCAGTAAACAAATAGTTTTCTAAAACATAACTTCTTAATTCCATTTCGGCAGACATTTTTACCCCCAAATAAACATTAATTTAAACTGTAATGCGATCATTAAATCTTTCGATAAACAAATAATGAAGCGCCTGTGTTGATAATATACCCATGAAAGCCATATTATCTTTATACCCGATAGCCCGCCCCGCTCTAATTTTCTTAAGTAAAAACTTAACTCGATTAACATCAAAATAACCGTATTCTTTTACTCTCTTTTCTGACAAAAGGTCAGAAACATAACCCAATTCATCATCATTGATAAATGAAGCTATATCAGGAGAACGATAGGGTTGCTTGTAGCGTTTTACAATTTTATTCGGTAATAGCGCCCCCATTGATTTCTTTAATAAAAATTTTTCCTGCAGCCCAAACATCTTAAACTTTGGATGCAAGCCAGAACCAAACTCTATAACTCTATGATCAAGAAATGGGAAGCGACCCTCTACCGAATTTTTCATCAGCATTCTATCTCCCTGAGATGCCAATAGATAGCCTGACATTAAAGTTTTAGATTCTATATATTGAGCTCTGTGAAATGTGTTATATTTTTTTACATAATCAGGCAAGTATGATTCCAGAGAGTCAAAACTATTTACACTTTTAAGTGATTCCTTTGTACTTTCTGAATAGAATTCTTTTATTTTACTGGTTGTTATCCACCTTGGTAAATGCGAAAAGTAAGATAAGTCAGGTGTATCAATACCTACACCAAAAAATTTCTGTAAATATACTTGCGCCTTTCCAGGTGAAACATCTAGATAGGGATAAAGTTTTTTTAATAACAAAGGCCTGATAACCGACTCTTTATTTTTCGCCCAAAATGATCTTATTTTGCTTTCTTTAAAAATATCATACCCACCAAAAACTTCATCAGCTCCCTCTCCAGTAAGCACCACCTTGTAGCCCATCCGATTCACAAGTCCAGACAACATCCCCATTGGCACTGGAGCACTACGAAGTATCGGAGCCTCTGTATGCCATATTGTATCTAAAAAGTTTTTAGCTATATCATTATATGAACATTTAATACTACTATGATCAGCTTTGAGACTATCAATGAGTAATTGCTGATGCTGACTTTCATCCAAACCTTTATCTTCAAATTGGATAGAAAAACTTCTTAATGGCGTATTTGTATTATTTTTAATAATGGACGTAATAATAGAGGAATCAAGCCCACCAGAAAGGTAAGCTCCAACAGGGACATCAGATCTCAACCGAATTTGAGTGGCATCAGTCAACAATGACTGTAACTCTTCAGCTTTTTCATCGACCTTACTAAAGTCATCTTCGGTTTTATTATCATAGGACCACTCCCAATAACGCTTAATATCAATCTGACCATTTTTATATTCAAATAAGTGACCAGGACTAAGCTCTAGCACACCATCAAACATCGTTTCAGGACTAACAGGCGCCCAAAACGTAAAAAGCTGATCTAAAGCCTTTATATTTAATTTTCTATTGCCGGTAGCAGCAAGTATGGATTTTATTTCTGACGCAAAAAATAAACATTCTTTGTTAAGCTGATAAAATAATGGCACTATCCCAACACGATCACGCACCATTATTAATCGCTTATCTAACTTATCCCAAATAGCTATCGAAAACTGCCCATTGAGCTTATTTACAAAATCCAGGTCATATTTTATAAAAGCCTGAAGAATGACCTCAGTATCAGAATGCGTATAAAACTCTGCTCCTGCATTTATCAGCTCTTGTCGAAGTTCAATATAATTAAATATTTCACCGTTAAAGACAATCCAGTAACGTTCATCTTTATCATGAATTGGTTGCGCCCCACCTTCAAGATCAATAATACTTAGCCTTGTGTGAGCCAATCCAATAGTATCATCAACATAAAAACCTTGACCATCAGGCCCACGATGAACAAGCTGTGAAGCCATTAAGTTCAATATCACTGGATCAGGCTCCGGCCCATCTTTTAATTTAAGATACCCCGCTACACCACACATTATTTCTTATCCAGTGAGTCCGCAATTCTTTTAAGCTGGTTAGCAATTTCAACCAGAGCAGCCGAATTAATTCTAGACGAACTCTCATACTGATTATTAGAGATATCACTAGAATACATATTCGTATCCGCCGAAGTTTCTCGACTCAAAATATCACTATTAATAAGCTGATCAGAAACTGATTTCTTATATTCAGTAAAATCTTTCCATTGCAGCTCTTCGATGGAAGCTTTCATCGTAGCTAATGATACACTCTGTTCATTATCAGCATAGGCGCAAGTTAGTGCAGTATCACACAGAGTATTAATTAAACGAGGCGTACCACCTGTATATTTGTAGCAGTATGAAAAGACTTCATCCTCGAAAATTAGCGTTTCACCACCCGCCACACTTAACCTATGCTTAATGTATTTAATGGACTCATCTTCCGTTAATGCCCTCATGTGATAACGCAAACTAACTCTTTGAAGAAGCTGCTCCATTCCTGGTGTCTCAATATTTTTATTTAATTCTGGTTGACCCACTAAAATCACATGCAAAATCTTTTCTTTTTGTGTTTCAACACCAGATAACATACATATTTCTTCTAAGACTCTATTTGAAAGATTCTGCGCATCATCTACAATCAAAACTACGCGCTTCTTATTCATATAACTATCAACAAGAAACTGATTAAGCATATTCAATAGTTCGACTTTTTTAGCACTGAATGGATTCATACCAAATTCAACCAGGACTGACTGAAGAAATTCCACCTCATCCAGCTGCGTCTGAAACACTTTAGCTACATTAATCCCTTCATCCATCTCCGATAAAAGCTTCTGAATTAAAGTTGTTTTACCGGAACCAATTTCACCCGTTATTACAACAAACCCTTCCTGATTAAATACCGCATACTCCATATATGAAATCGCCCTTGAATGAGAAGGACTCATATAAAGATAGTCTGTATCCGGGGTTAATCTAAAAGGAAAATCTTTAAGATTAAAATGATCTAAATACATAAATTCATCACCTTGAAATTGAAAAAGTAATCCCTACTCTTTTATCAGTATATTGCCTCAAAACATCAGAGCTCTTTACAAATAGTTCACTAACAAACATTTTTAGTGAAAATCTATTATTGAATCTTTTGATATACTCGAGTCTTTTATTATAAGTATCATCATCATACTCAACACCCCCATTTACTTTAGATTGTGCATCGCTATATGAAATTTGAATCCGACTTCTAGGCGAAAGTGCTCTAGTTATAGAAATTTCGCTTCCTTTCTGAGCATCTAAATATCCAGTATCACTACTTTTCCGTTCGCCATCAAATACATTTATATTCAAACCAAGACCACTACTCTCTCTTTGGTAACTAATTGCTGATCTTTTATTAACAAAAACTCCAGACAACACCGTCCCTCCTGTGTCTATCGCATCATTCTGATCAGATAAACCATTTATATACGTGATATCAACTTTACTAAATCTCGACAACTTTCTACTAAACAATATATTTGAATTTGAAAACTCATTACGACTTACATCATCACTATTTAAAAATGTTTTCCCATAAAAAATATCAAAAGAATTTATTTCTCTTATATACTGAAAGCTAACACCAGTTGATGATTTATCATAGTCAGTAAATTCATCAGGATTATCATATGATACAATTGTTGTAGAAACATTTAATGACATTTTCATACCGCTAGGCATTTTTTTAGACCAACGTAAACTAGAGACAATATTTGTACTGTCATTATCCGTAACACTATAGTTATAGTTATATACATACGAATCTAGATAAATGACATTATCCTGAACTTTCCACTCAAACCGAGGCCCTGTGCCAAGCACGTTTACATTTTGTGTATTACTTTCATTAAATAACAATGACGGATCCGTCCGAGTTTGTGTATAACTATCATTTAAAAGCCATGAATAATGACCAGGAGTAATCGTCCACAAAAAATCTGAATTCAAATGATTTCTTGTTACATCGCTAGCCACATTTTTTTCAAAATCAATATAATTTACATTAAGGTCTACAAACCCTTTAAAATCAGCTGAGTCCTCGTTCACTCTAAGATAAATAGTAGATATATTTGTCGTATCTTCATACTCTCCGTTATCCAACACCTCTGGAACGAGTAATATATTTGACGAGCTTTCTATTGATTGCGAAAAACCATAGTCAAATGTAATCGCCCTAACATTAACTGAAAAGAAGACCTGGAGATTCAATAAAACAAGGATAATGAATCGTAACAGAAATCGAATTACAACAACGTTACGACCAACTAGGAACATCATTAAAAACAACACCTAACAGCTTAGATTTATCAATTTTACTTAGAGCATCTTCTAAATCACCAGCAGTTACCCCCCCATAAGGAACAACTAGTACAATGTAGTCCACCAAATCAGAGAGTATGCTAACATCGGCTTGCTCACTAAGAGGAGGTGAATTCAGAATCACAAATCTATCATGATACCTTTCGACTAAGCCATCCAATAATACTTTCATTCTTACACTTGTGAAGCTTTCACTCTCTGTATCTGGTTGTTCTTTTTTACCTGAGGCTATGATACGAAGCCTTCTAATACCAATATCTTTAAGTATTTCGGCAACATTAACATCACCACCTAGAAAATCCATTAATCCAGAATCAAACTCAATTCCAAGCATTTCATCAATTTTATTTGAGTTTATATCACAATCAATCACTAAAGACGTTTTGCTATCATCAAAAGAAAAAGCAGCTGCCATATTCATAGTAACAAAAGCACTATCAAAACCATCGAAACAAGAAGTCACTAGCACAATGAAATTTTCATTCTTAGACTTCTGCAGCAATTGAGTTCTCAAGTATCTAAAACTATCTGTAACCTTAGAGTTACCTGCTACTGGTAAGATTATCCCTTTATTGATCAGATCTTCATCATTTATTGTTGCATCACTCTTCATTAATTTTATCAAAGAAGAGGAAGATTTTTTTATAATAGTATTTCCTGTGCTAGACACAACAGGATTGTTTGCTATCGAACTTTTTGAGGCAGGCGATGCAGATAGATTTTTCCCACCCAATCTTGCTTTGCGGAGCGCATCTTCAATTTTACTCACTATATTTTACCCATAAACTTGAGACCACCAACAAGTGCATATATCAGAATAACAAATATTAATGAAAACGATAACACTCGAATATTTTTCTCTAAATCAAGCTTCTCATTTTCTTTCCAGTAATGTGGAACTTCTGCTAAGACAGGAATTTTTAATTCTTCAACCAAATACCTAGCAGACCTGATCTTTCCATCAATTTGAGATAAAAAGAAAACAACTCCTATCGGTATTATAATTCCTAGCACCCCCCCCAGTACGAAAAAGTGAATAAAACTTAGACCAAATGGCCGTATCGGTAATTGCGCTGGCTCTAAAATATTAAATGTAGCTCCCTTCTGTTGAGTATCCAGACTTCTGGAAATCCTTGCATTTTCACGTCTTTTTAATAAATCTTGATATATGCCTTGATTGACTTCGTAATCTCTTGTCAATGTCTGCATCATTGCATCGCCTTCTTGGATTCTCCGCATACGATCATATTCACTTTCGAGCATTGCTTTCATTTCTACAAGTCTCGTCTGTAGCGTCGCAAGCTCAGTTTCTGTGGTCGATAATCCCGACCTTAATTCTTGATACATAGGATTAGTAGCAATTGAAGCATCTAAATAGGTAGTCCCTTCTTTTTTAGACCTAACTATAGCTTCGTCACGTACCCTAATCTCTTCCTGAAGATTTGATTTCAAGTCCTTAATTTGTCTTTTAATTCGAACAACATCAGGATAAGTATCAGTATATGTTAACAACAATGTTTCTAACTGATTTTCCATCTCAGTTATTCTATTTCTATAATTACCTTCTCTAGACTGACTAATTGTCATTGCAGCTTCACCAGACAATTGCTTTTCAATAGAGGATTTTTTGATCTCAGCCTCTCTTAAAGACAATGTAGTATCCTCGTATTTTAATTTCAGCGCTGAAATACGTTGAGTCACTTTTTCCTGAGTACCAGGTCGTGCATCTGGATTCTCCGACAAGAAATCCTTGATTTTTTTATCAACTGATGTCAACTTTTCCAAATATTCTGCCGCCTGCTTTTCGATAAAATCATAAGCAGATCGGCTCTCTTGAATCTTATTCGATTTCCCCACATCGACGAAATTTTGCGCCATATTCTTTGTAGTTCTATATGCTCTTACAGGATCCTTATCAGTAAATTCAATTCGGATTAAACTATCACCAACTTTCTTAATGGTTGTTTTTTTCTTAATTTCTTCAATGATTTTTTCTCTTTCAACTGGAGTCGAGTCTTTATCCAACCATCCCCCATACTCGAGAACTTTATTAATGATATTGCTGCCCAAAATTATCTCTTTTGCATTTCGTGCGATATCTTGTGATTCGCCTGAAACCGCAGCTCCTTGCATCAAGGGAGTAATTACATTTCTATTATCCACATAAATTAAAGATTCAGCCTTATATTGCTTTGGCCATATCACCCCAATTGATAAAACAGCCAAGCTAATTATCACAAAACTAACAACTATTTTATTCCGATAAACGAACGAGTCTTTCATTAAGATATTAAATTGTTCTTGTATGGTGTATTGCATGATATTACTCTCTTAGAACAATCTCTCAGGCACAGTTATAATATCTCCCGATTTGAGTAATATATTTGACTCTAATTCACCATCGAACAGAATATCATCAAGGTATATCGAGATTACAATCGTCTCACCACGCTCTTTTCTATATAACTTAGTTCTGTTTCCAGCAGCAAACTCATTGACACCACCCGCCGATAAAACTGCATCAAGAACAGTCATACCCTGTCTGAATTTAATTGAAATAGGCTGCCTGACTGCTCCTGTCACCCTTAAACGCGTAAGAAACTCATGGCTACGTAAGTTTGTGACAATTACCGTAACCTGCGGATCTCGGATATATTTTCCTAATTGTTTTTTAATATCTTCAGCGACAGCTTCAGCTGTTTTTGCACCTGCATGCACATCACCAACAAGCGGGACAGATATTTTACCATCAGGCCTTACGGGGACAGATACATTCAGATCAGGGTTTCTCCATACATTAACTGAGATAACATCATCAACCCCTATATGGTATTCCTCTACCATGCCAGCCGGCGGCGCAACATATTCACTCACTTGAGTTACATCATTATTACTACAGGCAGTTATTGTTAGATACAATAAGACAAAAACAAGACCGTAAAAAAATTTCACTAAACACCTATTCCCTTATATTATAATAAATTAAACTTGGTACATGTCTACATAGTAAATTACCAAGATTATTCAAGGTTTTATCTTATCTGAATAAGCCAATTAAAGTAAGATCTAAACTTATCTAAAGTATACAAATAGATATATGTATTAATATAGAAATATATTAATGTAAAAGTTTCTGACGCCTTTTTTCTGCTTAAATTATATAACTTTAATTACTGCTACTATTAATAATATAATAGCCCGAATATATTACATATAAGTGAAGAAATAGAGTGAACCTCAGTTTTTTGGAATGCTATAAAACCCTGGATATAGTAGAAGACTGTGACTGGACAGCATTAAGAAAAAAATATAAAACACTTATTCAGCAGTGCCACCCTGATCGCTTCCCAGAAAATTCCACAGCCCGTAATACAGCTGAAGAAGAAGTTCGCTTATACAATGCGGCATATAAACAAATCTCAGATTATTATCGCGTTAATAAAAGACTGCCACCACGTTCAGATAATAAGACAGACACAGATACTTCAAAATACACCCCAAGAAAAAAGAAGCCCCCTATTAAACACGTTGATAGTCATAGACGAATCAAATCGACCAAAAAAATATTTAATATTAAAAAGGCTATTTTCATATTATTAGCTATTAGCAGCTTCTTTCTTCTCACCCAATACAAACAACTGGAATCAATAAAGCCCCCACACCCAGCTTCAAATACTCAGACTAAAACTCAAATTAAGTCTGATGAAGTTATTCCAGAAAAAATCGGAGAAACCACTTCCTCAGAAAAAACAGCTCCTAATATTGAGTATTTTTCGATAGGTTCAAGCGTTGGAGAGGTTATCTTAACCCAGGGCGAGCCTACACACATTGAGAATAACACCTGGTATTATGGAGAATCATCAGTAACCTATAATGAGGGTATTGTTTCTGACTGGTATCGACACCCTCTGCATCCATTAAATGCCAAAATTAAAGAATCTTCCAGCCCATACCAATTTACATCACCTGATATTGGCAAATCTAAATCAATTAAAAAACCATACTGGAATAGATAACCTACTATCTTGCACCTTTGCCAAATAAAACAACCTGAAGAGTCTGGAAAAGAATCATAAAATCCAAAAACAAACTATAGTTCTTCACATAGTACAAATCATACTGAAGCTTCTGTTTAGTATCCTCTTCAGATTCACCATATGGATAACATATTTGCGCCCATCCAGTTATACCTGGTTTAACTTTATGGCGTAGTGAATAATGTGAGATACTCTTATTATAACCATTCACAAACTCAGGACGTTCTGGACGAGGCCCAACAAAACTCATATCTCCTTTGAGCACATTAAATAATTGTGGTAACTCATCTATTCTTGTTTTACGTATAAATAAACCTATTTTGGTAACTCGCGAGTCTTTCTTTTTTGCATACTGCGCACCATCTTTTTCAGCATCTGTTTTCATACTTCTAAATTTCAAAACAGCATAATCTTCATTGTTCAGCCCTACTCTAATTTGACGATATAACACCGGATCTCTGCCAAAACTACTCAGATATATGGCAACAGCTGTTAGTAGCATGATTGGAGCAGCTACAATCAAAATAAGAGAAGAAATAACGATATCGAAAAAGCGTTTACTAGTATTTTGTAAAACAGCATGTGTAAAGCCTGTCGAAAAAATCAAAACACTTGGATGTAATGCATCTAATTGGAGGTGTCGCGTTATACGCTCAAAGAAACTGACCATGTCTCTGACATAAATCCCTTCCATTTTACAATTTAACAAATCAGTAGCAGGAAATTTTTTCCGTCGATCATCAACCGCAACGACTATTTCATCTATCTCATTTTTAATAACAAAATCATAAATAGAATCAGGGGCCTGTACAATAAGCGACTCATCTATATACGACTCATCATCATTCATCGGTAGATAACCAAATATTTCATACCCGCGCTCTATGCACATATCTTTCAGGTCTTCTACTTGACGGGCATGTTTTCCAGAGCCAATCACCAAAACTCTACTTCGAAAACTTTCAAAGCTCATCACTTTTTGAAACAGTGTACGACTGACAATAATACCGAAGAATGCAGTCATTAAGGTAAAACCAATAATCCCACGACCTAAAAATAACTCAGGCAGAACATAAAATGCTAGCGTTAATAGTGCAAAGCCTATACCAAAACCAAAGAACAGACGAATCATCATACTAGCGAAATCACTAATCAGGTTTCTCTGATACAAGCCCATTGCAGTCAGAGAACCACCCATAATAATCGTAAAAGTCAGCGCTTTAATCCATAAATCAGATTCAATAATAGCCTTTTGTCCGCTAGGATCAGACAACCTGATTTCAACACCTATATAGACTGACAAATATAACAGTAACGACTCAATTACTATCAACCAGATTATTGAACTTGGAATATAGTGTCTAAAAACCCTTATCATCCTGACCCCAATGTTATGACCTATTTGCTATTAGATAATTATATACAAAATCTATAATTTATTTATGACATTAATATTTACTGTAAAAACCTTTGACACTTTACCGAATAAGTAAAACTTTTAATAACTATTTTGACAAAATTTGAATACAATAAGCTAAATTTTGGTCAGCTATTGATCTAGCTAATAAGAAAATTGGAGTTTTATATGCACAACATCGATTCAGTCAGGATCGCCATGATCGGTTTAGGATATGTAGGGTTACCACTTGCTGTTGAATTTGGTAAAAAATATCCAACAATAGGCTTCGACATCAATGAGCCTAGAATCAAGGAATTGAAGTCTGGCATTGATAATACACTGGAAGTAGAACCAGAATTATTAGCTTCCGCTAATCTACTCAGCTACACGAACAAGACAAGTGACATCGAGGATTGTAATATTTATGTTGTTACCGTCCCAACACCAATTGATAAACACAAAAGACCTGATTTAACACCACTAGTAAAAGCCAGTGAAACTCTAGGCCCAATATTAACTAAAGATGATATTGTTATCTACGAATCTACCGTTTATCCAGGGGCAACAGAAGAGGTTTGCATACCGATTCTTGAAAGACTATCTGGTTTAACATACAACAAAGATTTTTTTGCCGGATACAGTCCCGAGCGTATTAATCCTGGTGACAAAGAACACCGCGTAACCAATATATTAAAAGTAACCTCAGGCTCTACTGATGAAGTAGCTGAGTTTGTCGATCAGCTTTACGCAAGCATCATCACTGCCGGTACACATAAAGCCAGCAGTATACAGGTAGCCGAAGCCGCAAAAGTAATCGAAAATACACAACGCGATGTTAATATTGCTCTGATAAATGAACTAGCACTAATATTCAATCGCTTAGGGATTGACACTTTAGAGGTTCTGGAAGCCGCTGGCACAAAATGGAATTTCTTACCTTTTCGACCGGGACTAGTTGGAGGACACTGTATCAGTGTTGATCCTTTTTATCTCACCCATAAAGCTCAAGAAGTAGGCTACCATCCTCAAGTTATACTTTCTGGCCGCCAAATCAATGACGGCATGGGTGAATATATTGCTGAAACTGTTATTAAGATGATGACCCAACGAAAAATCCATGTTGTCGGCTCTAATATTTTAATGATGGGCCTAGCCTTTAAAGAGAATTGCCCTGATTTACGAAACACTCGTGTAGTAGATATTATTCGAGAATTAGATAGCTACCACGCTAACGTAGATATTTATGATCCGTGGGTCAACTCTGATGAAGCTAAGCATGAATACAATTTAAGCACCATCGATAAGCCATTAACTAATCATTACGATGCCATTATTCTTGCAGTTGGTCACAATGAGTTTCTTGAAATGGGTGCTGATCAGATTCGCGCTTTAGGCCATAAGGACCATATTTTATATGATGTTAAATGCGTGCTACCTAAAGATAAAGTTGACGCGAGACTTTAACAAAAACATAAAACTCCACCGGAATATTCTGAACCCAGACCCCGGTGGAAAACTTTCTTAACTCAGGTCATTAATATACCAGTCCATCGCTTCTTCTAAACCTTCTCCAATACGATGACTTGGCTGATAACCCAGTTTTTCTTGCGCTTTGCTAATATCAGCAAGAGAATGAAGCACATCACCGGCTCTGAAATCACGGTATTCTGGTTTGGCTCCTTTCAAATGTGGGAACCGCGGCTCTAGCAGAACTCGAATTGATTCATAGAGTTTATTTAGATCCGTTCGGTCACCCACAGCCACATTATAAACTTCATCAGCAGCTTCATCTGAGCCGGTCGCAGCAAGAATATTCATTTGAATGGTGTTATCAATATAACAAAAATCCCGACTGGTTTCCCCTGTACCATTTATAAAAACAGTTTCATTATTGATCATATCTTTTACCCATTTAGGGACAACCGCCGCATAGGCCCCCTCTGGATCCTGACGTCTGCCAAAGATATTAAAATAACGCAAACCGATGCATTTAAAGCCATAACAACGAGCGAAGACACTAGCATAAAGCTCATTAACATACTTAGTTACGGCATAAGGGGACAGCGGATTACCTATTTTATCTTCTACTTTAGGCAAGCCAGGATGATCACCGTACGTTGAACTGGAGGCGGCATAAACAAAGCGAGTCACTTTTGCATCTCGTGAAGCAACGAGCATGTTTAAAAAACCATCAATATTATTTTGATTAGTTAATATTGGATCTTCTAATGACCTTGGCACAGAGCCTAATGCCGCCTCATGTAAAACATAATCAACGCCAGAACACACCTGATGACAGGTATCAAGATCCCTCATGTCACCTTCTGTAAAAGTAAATCCATTCCACTGATCAACGCTTACAGAGCTTTTTACATGATCAAGATTATGCTGATGTCCAGTTGAAAAATTATCCAGGCCTCTAACAGTTTGACCCAACAACAATAATGACTCCAACAAATTAGAACCAATAAAACCCGCAACACCTGTTATTAACCAAGTCTTAGGATTTGAAACTAAATCTTTTTTTACTTCATCAAAACGTGACATAAAACTTCCAATTGTTTGTTAAATTAAATTCTTTTTTATAGATCAAGAGATTTGAGATACTCTTTAAAGTCATCACCAAGCTCGTCATGCATCAACCCATATTCAACGTTAGCTTGCAAATACCCCAGCTTACTACCACAGTCATAGCGTTTACCTTCAAAATGATAAGCGTAAACCTTTTCATCCTGACGCAACTCTGCAATCGCATCAGTGAGTTGAATTTCTCCACCTGCACCTTTCTTCGTTGATCTTAATTTATCAAAAATTCCCGGCGTAAGAATATAACGACCGACAACAGCAAGATCCGATGGTGCATCTTCCGGAGATGGCTTTTCAACAATCTCATCAACTCTCATCACACGATCAGTAATTTCCAACCCCGCCATGATACCGTATTTATGCGTCTCATCATGAGGAACCTGCTCTGCTCCAATGACTGTCGACTGGTATTCGTCATAGCAATCAACCATCTGCTGCATACAATTATTATCATCATTATGAATCAAATCATCTGCCAGAATAACAGCAAAAGGCTCATCACCAACAACCGGGTCAGCGCACAGCACAGCATGACCTAATCCCAATGCCTCAGCCTGACGAATATAAATACAATTTACATTAGCTGGTAAAATTTCCTGAACAGATTTCAGCAATGAAAGCTTCTTATTTTCTTCCAGCTCTTTTTCCAGTTCATAAGCTTTATCGAAATGATCTGGAATCGCTCGTTTGTTTCTACCAATAATAAAAATAAGCGTATCTATTCCAGCAGCAACAGCTTCTTCGGCCGCATACTGAACCAATGGTTTATCCACAATGGGTAACATTTCTTTTGGGTTTGCTTTTGTTGCAGGCAAAAAACGGGTACCTAAACCAGCAACAGGAAAAACAGCTTTACGTATCTTAGACATTAAATGACTTCACTATAAATATTTCGTTAATTAAGGCTATGTTATCAATTTTTACCACAAGATATAATAAGAATTATATGTGTCAATAAACTTAACACTTTAACTATCTTAAAATTATGATTTTGAATACTGATGAATAAAGGTATCAATAAACTTCTGCTTATCTGCTTCTTGCAAGCAGTTTATCCCCGCAGCGCCTTCACGCCCACCACCTGACTCAAACTGGCTACACAATTCACCAGCGCCTGTTTTATTATTTTGAGGCGCCCTGACACTCACCTGATAACCGCCTTCAGTCTCAGTCAATAACGCATGAGCCCTGTCTGGGAACTTATTCGATAGATCATTGCCAAGCACGCCACTAACCCGTCTACACCATTTTTCTGCTGGCAAAAAGAATATCGCCGATTTGTTCGTCGCAATATCTGGCTTGAGCATTTCCGCATTCAACATATCCTGTTCATAGCCCCCCTTTAATGTTGCAAAAACGACTTCATTCTCAATAAAATCGAAGGGGTTTTCATAGGGTCGGATCGCTTTATACAGTGCTTCTGGATCAAAATGTAAATCATCTAACGTCGCACCATAGCCATTATAATTAATACAAACACCTAGCTCACGAAGCTTATCTCGCTGATGATCCCTTAATCCTTGCTGATCAGCCAGTTTATCAGCACTGGACATCATGTTGTCACCATAGGCCGCAACAATTGCCCAAAGCACATGTTGCTGATTTAAATATTCATTCACCAATAAACTGGTGCAGGTATCCGGAGAGGTATTTATGACCGCATTGAAAAATTTATGCTCTGGAATATCTCCTGGCATGTGATGATCAAAATACTGCACCGAACAACCGAGATCTAACAGTTTATTTATCGAATCAATATTTTTAACCAGCGAAATATCAAGTACCAGAATTTCATCCCCTGCTTCAGCGACAACATTTTTAACCAGCTGGATATCCCGTTTAACTCCGGTAACCAGCTCAGTTTCTGACGGCTGAGCCAAACGCATCTGGTGTAACGCACAAATACCATCGGCATCACCATTAAATACATCAATTTTTTTCACTTAGAATCCACCATAAAACAAAGGTCTATATAAGCGTGTATGATATAGTATCTCCCACACAAACCTACAAATTATTAATAGTAAATATAATGTCTGATGCAAATACTGTAAGTCCTAATGCTATCAGGCATCACGCCACAATTACTCGTGAAAAACGAGAAGACCTACATCAACACAAAAGCACCTTGCTCTGGTTTACCGGATTATCTGGCGCTGGCAAATCTACTTTAGCCCATGCGCTAGAAGACAAACTACATAAAATGGGATACAGCACCTATGTTTTAGATGGTGATAATGTTCGTCACGGCCTTTGTGGTGATCTTACATTTAGCGATGAAGACCGCAAAGAAAACATCCGCCGAATAGCCAATGTAGCCAAGTTATTTACTGATGCCGGCATCATAGTACTAACCGCCTTTATCTCACCTTTCAGAGAAGATCGTCGAATAGCAAGAAACCTGATGCAACACGGTGATTTCTACGAGGTTTACTGCAACTCATCGATAGAGACTTGTGAATCACGTGATGTGAAAGGCCTGTATAAAAAAGCCAGAGATGGAGAAATTCCACATTTCACCGGCATATCTTCACCTTATGAAGCGCCTGAAAAACCTGAAATAGAAATTAAAACAGATGAGATTTCACTTGAAGAAAGCGTTGATCAATTAATTGATTTATTAAAAGAACGAGGCATCGTCAAATAAAGTCTTGCTGGCAGTTCTATAACTACCACTAAATCGACAAAACTTAATTCCTGAAAATATTCCAGACACAAAAAAGCCCGACACAAATGTATCGGGCTTGGATGTAATGGCGTCCCCAAGGGGAGTCGAACCCCTGTTGCCGAGATGAAAACCCGGTGTCCTAGGCCTCTAGACGATGGGGACGCAACCTTACAAGAACGATTCACTTCAAGAAGTGGGCCTCTCGTTCAAAGGAGGCGCTATATTAGGGTATCGATCAGATCTTGTCTAGACCTTTTTTATTTTTTTATCAAAAAAAATAAGTAAATTCTTATATAGAGCCATGGTCAATCAATTAGACTGGTTATTTCTTATACAAAACCAGCTAACTAACTGAATTCCTGCTCAATTTTCGCCCATGAGTCTCTAAGCGTTACCGTGCGATTGAAGACCAATTTCTGCCCTGTCGACAACTTATCGAGGCAGAAATAACCCTCACGCTCGAACTGAAAACGCTCTTTTTCAGTAGCATCTGCCAGAGCTGGTTCCAGAAAACATTGATCAAGCACTTTCAGAGATTCAGGGTTTAAACGCTCATGATAATCCACGCCATCTTTCGCATTATCTGGCACGGGATGATTAAATAAACGATCATACAATCGCACTTCAGCGGCAACCGCATGTTGCACAGAAACCCAGTGAATCACACCTTTTACTTTACGACCCTCAGGATTCTTACCCAGCGTGTCTTCGTCATAGTGGCAACGCAATTCAATGATTTCACCCTGATCATCCTTTATGACCTCATCACAGCGGATTACATAGCCATAACGCAAGCGGACTTCCTTACCGAGAACCAGACGCTTGAACTTCTTATTGGCCTCTTCTCTAAAATCATCACGGTCGATATAAACTTCACGACTAAATGGAACAATACGAGTACCCATTTCTTCATTTTGCGGATGATTGGCTGCCTTGAGCTCCTCGACTTTATCCTCTGGATAATTCTCAATAACCACTTTGAGTGGATTTAGTACGGCCATACGTCTTGGAGCATTGGTATTCAGATCATCACGAATCGTGCTTTCAAGCATACCCATTTCAACGCTGTTATCTGATTTTGTCACTCCAATGCGATCACAGAACTCAACAATTGATGCAGCGGTATAACCACGGCGACGCAAACCAGCAATGGTTGGTAAACGCGGATCATCCCAGCCATCTACCCTGCCTTCGTCAACCAACTCGGTTAATTTGCGCTTACTCATCACCGTAAACTGTAAATTCAAGCGTGAGAATTCAATCTGCTGAGGATGACAACCAATAGAAATATTATCCAAAACCCAGTCATATAGTGGGCGATGATCAGCGAATTCCAGTGTGCATAGTGAATGCGTGATGCCTTCAAGCGCATCCGAAATTGGGTGTGTGAAATCATACATCGGATAAATACACCACTCAGCACCAGTCTGGTGATGGACCACTCCGTGACGAATACGATATAAAGTAGGATCACGCATGTTCATATTCGGTGAAGCCATATCAATTTTTGCACGAACCACGCGAGTACCATCTTCAAATTCACCCGCTTTCATTCGCGCAAATAAATCCAGATTCTCCTCAACTGTACGATCACGATTAGGGCTATTTTTACCCGCTTCTTTCAGTGTACCGCGATACTCACGCGTTTCTTCAGCAGATAAATCACAGACATAAGCCAGGCCTTTCTCAATCAACTCAATCGCATAAGCTTCAAGCTGCTCGAAATAATCGGATGCATAAAACAGGCGATCACCCCAGTCAAAACCCAGCCACTTAACATCTTCCTGAATCGCATGAATGTAATCAATCTTCTCTTTTGAAGGATTGGTATCATCAAAGCGAAGATTGCATTGCCCCTGATAATCGCGTGCCACACCAAAATTCAGGCAAATAGACTTAGCATGCCCAATATGCAAAAAGCCATTAGGCTCAGGTGGAAAACGCGTATGAACTTTGCCGTTATTTTTATTAGCGGCAAGATCATCATCAATAATATGACGAATAAAATTAGATGGTTTTGTGGTTGGATCGGAACCTTCAAGGCTCATACGGAAAACCTGTAAAATACTGTGAATATTATATTTTACATGAAATTCATATAAGTCTTTAGTCTTAAGTTAATCAAGTAACGCAGAACAAGACATGATTATTGGAATACACGGAATTAATTAAAGAAAAACAAGGTATCATTCCTTGTATCTCTATATCAATATTCACCAATGTTTATATTGGTGATTTCAAAATGGCATACTTTTTTAACCAAAACCGTTAGTTAAGTACTTCATTTGACATAGTATGAATTAAACCATTCTACAAAGTTTTGCATACCATCTTCCAGCCTGGTTTCAGGCTTATATCCCATATCTCTAACTAAATCATCGACATCTGCATACGTATCTGGCACATCACCAGGCTGCAAAGGCAACAATTCTTTTTGCGCTTCTTTGCCTAGTGCATTTTCGAGTGTTGAGATATATTCTTTTAGTTCTACAGGATTATTATTGCCGATATTATAGATTCGCCATGGCGCATAGCTAGTGCCGGAGTCCGGATCGTCGCCACTCCAGTCGGGGTTAGCTTGTGCCGGCTTATCCAGCACACGAATAACTCCTTCGACAATATCATCAATATATGTAAAATCTCGCCGGTGATTACCATAATTAAACAATTGAATAGTTTCATCGTTAATAATTGATTTAGCAAACTTTTGCAAAGCCATGTCAGGCCGATCCCAGGGCCCATACACGGTAAAAAAGCGCAGCCCTGTGGTTGGAATTTGATAAAGATGACTATAACTATGAGCCATCAGTTCATTTGCTTTCTTGGTAGCCGCATAAAGACTAACCGGGTGATTGACATTGTCATGCACTGAAAATGGCATTTTGGTATTACTGCCATAAACTGAACTTGACGATGCATAAACCAGGTGCTCTACCCCATTATGTCGACACCCTTCAAGGATATGACCAAAACCAACAAGATTGGAATCTATATAAGCAAGTGGATTTTCAAGCGAATAACGTACACCTGCTTGAGCTGCCAAATTTACTACTCTATTAGGGCGATGAGTCTTAAACAGATCTTCGATTAACTCTCGGTCTGCCAAGTCACCACGAATATGGGTATAGTTTGCGTGGTCAATATGTCGCGAAAGACGATCTTCCTTCAATTGCGGGTCGTAATAGTCATTATGATTATCAATACCGACAACTTCGTCACCACGATCTAAAAGTCTAAGAGCTAAGGCCGAGCCTATGAAACCAGCTGCACCTGTTATTAATACTTTCATTAACTTCGTCCAATTGAATAATAGGTAATATCTTGTTTTGCTAAACGATCAGGGTTAAAAAGATTTCGACCATCAAAAATCACAGGCTGTTTTAGCGTTTCTTTAATCAGTCCAAAATCAGGAGCGCGGAAGTGCTGCCATTCTGTGACGATAAGAAGAGCATCGGCTTCTTTGAGAGCTGATAATTGCGTACCCATAAGTGTAAGATCATCACGCTGCCCATAGATACGCTGGCACTCCTCCATCGCTTCGGGATCATAAGCCTGAACCTTCGCACCAGCATTCCACAAAGCCTCAATGAGCACACGTGAAGGTGCCTCACGCATATCATCAGTATTAGGTTTAAAGCTAAGTCCCCACAAGGCAAAAGTTTTACCTTTGAGATCTCCATTATAATGTTTGCTTATTTTATCAAATAATACTTCTTTTTGACGATAGTTAACCGCTTCTACCGACTTAAGAATATCTGCGTTATAGCCAATGGCATCAGCTGCACGAATCAGTGCCTGTACATCTTTTGGAAAACAAGAGCCACCATAACCACATCCCGGATAAATAAACTGATATCCAATACGAGAATCTGAGCCTATACCGTGCCGAACGGCTTCAATATTAGCACCCATTATTTCTGCAAGATTTGCGATTTCATTCATAAAACTAATCTTGGTTGCGAGCATGCAGTTGGCCGCATATTTTGTGAGTTCTGCACTTCTAACATCCATAATAATCATACGATCATGATTACGATTAAAAGGCTCATAAAGTTCACGCAAAGTGTCAGCCACTTCATCATTATCTGTGCCCACAATAATTCGATCTGGTCGTTGGCAGTCTTGAACAGCTGAACCTTCTTTTAAAAATTCAGGATTGGAAACAACATGGCTTTCAATGTTAACACCACGCTTATTTAATATTTCAGCGACCTTTTCCTTAACCTTATCTGCAGTCCCAACCGGTACGGTGCTTTTATCAATAATAATTTTCTGGCTATTCATATGCGTAGCAATTATTTCGGCCACAGCTAGAACATATTGTAAATCGGCCGAACCATCTTCATCCGGAGGAGTGCCAACAGCTATGAATTGAATTTCACCAAACTCTACACCCGCTTTGGCATCTGTAGTAAATTCAAGACGCCCTGCTTTGTAATTCTCTTCAACTATTGGGGTCAATCCAGGCTCATAAATAGGAATAACACCCTTTTTAAGATTGGCAACTTTAGTGTCATCAACATCAACACAGGTAACGTTATGCCCGGCATCAGCCAATACAGCTGCTTGAACAAGACCTACATACCCAATTCCAAATACTGTTACATTCATAACTAAATTCGCTTCCGCTTTATTGTTCAAAACTAAAGAAGCCGGTCTCCACCAGCATTTACATTTTTACCATGACTTTTTTAAAATGTGCATGATAACCCTCTCATCGCTCATAAGTATTAACTATGCAAACATAACCAACAGGTCTATTTTAAACTGGTGCCCTCTTATATTTCAAAGCACACAGAATTGTTTTTTTAATACCTTGATCAAGTAATTAAATAAGAACACACCATTCAAGTTATTACTCTGCGCATTTTTTAGCGACAATGTTTGCTTTTCCACGCATCAATGTCAAGACTGCAACCTTAACTCATTTTCATTGTGTAAAAAAACATGTCAGCAGTAAGCCATAATGATAATAAATAGAGTGTTTTTAGTTGTTTTAAGAGATATTTACACATAGGTCTTTATATACCTCCTGCACATCTCATCACGATAAATGCTTACACCAATTACAGTCTTTTCCTAATGATCGGGACGATGATTTATTGATATGGTATTTATGTGACCCATTAAGGGCACTCACATAAGCATGATGCTAACAATGTGATTAACAATATAAGGAAATTACCTCATGAAGATATTCAATCATCAGACTGCTCTGCACCTGAAAAACAAACTCATTACTCCATCTTTAATCAGCCTGACATTATTAATCTCGGCTAACTGTAATGCGGCATTAATATCAGACCTGTACATCAGTGAAGTGATGGCCAATCCAAACACTGTCAGCGACAGCAACGGCGAATGGTTTGAAATCTATAACCCGACTGAAGACCCATTTGATTTTAACAACATCACCCTGTCTGATGCCGGCAGCAACACTCACCTGATCAGCGACACCCAACCGCTGATTATTAACTCCGGGGAATATTTTGTGTTTGGCAAGAACGCTTATGAGCTCGAGAATGGCGGATACACACCAGACTATGTTTACAGTAATTTCACATTGAGCAATACAGAAGATGAAATAATCCTGACCGACCTTCTGGGTCATTCACTCATGCTAGCGTACACCAGTGGATTTACCAGCCCGGGAAAAAGCACCGAATTACTATCAACAGATATGTCACTAGTCAATTATGCCTTCACCAGAGCATTTAGCTATGGCGGTGGTGACTACGGCACACCTGGAAGCAAAGGCACATATGACTTCAACGCAGTTACTGTGCCAGAACCATCGACTTTATGGCTAGCACTTATTGGCTGCCTGATATTCATGTACCAAATGCGACAAAGGAAACATGTAAATAAACTTTCAGCTCCAAACACCGAAATTATGACATAGAGAACAAACAATCCCGGACAGTTTCACGTACTGATCCGGGATTATCCTAATTTAATATTTGTCAGGAAATACTGAAAAACATACTTAACTATTTTAGTTACTCACAAAAATTCTAGCTTCTACCATAAGTATCATCAAAACGAACAATATCATCCTCCCCTAAATAACTACCAGATTGAACCTCGATAATTTCAAGAGGAACAACCCCGGGGTTTGCTAATCTATGCTTAACGCCTAATGGGATATACGTTGACTGATTTTCAGAAATTGTAAAGATCTCATCACCTCTGGTGACCTGAGCAGTTCCTTTAACAACCACCCAGTGTTCCGCACGATGATGATGCATCTGTAATGACAATGCGGCTCCGGGTTTGATGACAATACGTTTTACCTGAAAACGATCACATTGATCGATGCAATCATAACTTCCCCAGGGACGCGATGCTTGTCTATGGATAATGATTTCCTGACGATGATTTGAATCAAGCTTCTCAACAATCAACTTTACATCCTGTACACGATCTTTAGAAGAAATCATCACCGCATCTGGCGTTTCTACAATCACTAGATTCTCAACACCGATCGCTGTTATCAATTTACTGCTGGAATATAAATAAGATCCTTCGACATCATGCGTAATGACATCACCCACAACCACATTACCAGCACCATCCTTTTTATGAATATCCCACAACGCAGACCAGGAACCAACATCATTCCACTGGGTATCTAACTGAACAACAACTGCTTCCTGAGTTTTTTCCATCACCGCATAATCAATAGACCCTGAAGGACACTTTGAAAAAATATCTTTATTTAACCTCATAAAATCAAAACTGGTATCCAGATTTCCAACAGCACTTTCGCATGATGCATATATCTCAGGATGGTACTTTTTCAGTTCATCAAGATAGCTGCTTGCTTTGAACATAAACATGCCACTATTCCAAAAATAATCACCACTCAGTAAATAAGTTTCTGCTGTTTTTAAATCCGGTTTTTCTACAAAAGCATCAACCTTAAAACCGACAGCTCCCTGCTTATTACCTCTTTTAATATAACCAAAACCTGTCTCGGCCTTATCAGGAACAACACCAAACGTAACTAACTTACCAGCATTAGCTAACACTTCAGCTTGTGATATAGCAGCATGAAAAGCCGCAACATTTTTAATCACATGATCCGCTGGCAACACGAGTAACAAAGCATCTTCGTCTTTACGCAAGGCATGAAACGCAGCCACAGCAATAGCCGGTGCAGTATTTCTACCCACAGGCTCAAGAATAATTTCACCGTTTAAGATATCTAATGCACGCAACTGCTCAGCAACAATAAAACGATGCTCATCATTACAAATGATGACAGGAGGTTGCATATCCAAATTATCTAAGCGAGACAAAGTATCCTGCAACATACTTTGCTCACCAGATAATGTAAGAAATTGCTTAGGAAAAAGTTGACGAGAGAGAGGCCAAAGACGAGTACCAGAGCCACCGGATAGTATTACGGGTACCATAAAAAATCCTGATTAAATATCTTGAAGATAACGATATAGAGCTAACTGCTCTAAATAATATGAGCGTGAATTAGCTGAAGACCACACACCAATGATTCACTAAAGTGTAATTTTAAATGACTGACTGTCGACTAAAGATTAACGACAGTACCCCCTGGACTCACATCTATTTTTCCCAGTTATGCTTCTGCTCCCAGTTCCAGGCATGCAAAATAATGGTTTCAAGTTCAGGGTATTTCGGTTTCCAGCCTAGCTCTTTCTGTAACCGCGCTGAATCCGCTACCAAGCGCGCAGGATCTCCATCTCGCCTTGGTGATTCAATCACATCAAAATCACTACCGGTAACTTTCTTCACAGTATCAATCACATCACGTATCGAATAACCCTGGCCGTTACCCATGTTATAAACACGACTCTCATCGCCAGCAACTAAAGATTCTAATGCTAGCAGATGTGCGCTACACAAATCTTCAATATGAATATAATCTCGAATACAAGTTCCATCCGGCGTATCATAATCCGTTCCAAAAATCGAAATAGTATCCCTTCGTCCAGATGCAGCCTGTAAAACCAGGGGTATCAAATGCGTTTCAGGAATATGCCGTTCGCCCAATTGACCGTCAGCATCTGCGCCTGCCGCATTAAAATAACGCAAACAAACCGACTTCATGCCATAGGCTTTGTCAAAATCTTTAAGAATCTGTTCAACCATTAACTTACTGTGGCCGTACGGATTAATCGGCAAGCGAGAATGCTTCTCATCAATGGGCACATAATCCGGCTCACCAAAAATCGCAGCGGTTGATGAGAAAATAAACGAGCGGATATCAGCAACTGCCATTGCAGAAAGTAAATTTAATGTATTACTAACATTGTTCTCGTAATACATCGATGGTTTCTCAACCGACTCACCCACCTGGATATACGAGGCAAAATGCATCACACCATCGAAGCTATGAGCTGAAAATAACTGATCAAGCATGGCCCGGTCAGCAATATCACCCTCAACAAATTCACCATATAACACAGCATCACGATAACCGTTAGATAAATTATCCAGCGTAACGACATCATGTCCGGCAAGGTGTAACATCTTCACCATATGCGAGCCAATATAACCAGCAGCACCAACAACTAAAACTTTCATATTTTGGACCCAATGTAATAAACTGTTAATTGCATGATAGTCTTCACACGCTTGTATAAAAATATATGTTATTATTAATATTTATATATAGTATTAGCAGGCATTTTTAAATGCAAATTCGAAGTATCGACTCATCATTTGTCTGGTTACACCGAATAATCGATATAGTAACCCCAATAATCGCTTTATACCTTTCGTCTATTATTTATGATATTAATATTGACAGCAGATACTGGAACCTTGGTCTAATTGGCGGACTATCTTTAGCAATTTTTAATCAAGGTACAGGCGTATATACAAGCTGGCGAGGTAGGACACTCTTTGCCGGATCAAAAAAAGTCTTGCAAGGATGGATAATCACCTGGGTTTCATTAATAATTTTAATATTCTCATTTAAAACCAGCGCTAATTTTTCACGAGTAACTTTATACCTTTGGGCTTTTTTAACACCAATTTTCTTACTTGGATATCGTTTTTTAATAAGAGTGATTGTTGGTAAACTAAGAAGCCAAGGATGGAACAAAAAAAGAATCGCGATAATCGGTGCAGGAGAGCTAGGCCAGAGAATTGAAGACATTTTCAACAATGCAAAAATGCTAGGTTACGAAACAACTGCCTTTTATGATGATGATATCAATTTCACTGATAGTAGAATTCTTGGGAAACCAATTCTTGGCACCACAGAAGACTTGTTAAATGATAAAAATATTGAAAATAAATATGACGAAATATTTATAGCCCTACCTTTAAGAGCAGAAAAACGTATTAAAGAAATTCTAGAAGCATTGGCCGATTCGACAATCACTGTGAAGTTTATTCCAGACTTTTTTAGTTTTGATCTACTTCATTCAAGGATAACTGACATTGGCGGAATTCCGATCATCAGTGTATATGACAGTCCTCTTAATAGTTTTGGTAATGCGATTATAAAAAGGTTAGAAGATATTATTATATCAACCATTATCTTAATTATAATATCCCCGATTCTTCTTATTCTATCTATTGGTGTTAAATTAACCTCACCGGGTCCTATTTTTTATAAACAAAGCCGCATAGGTTGGAATGGCAAAAAATTTAATATGCTAAAATTTAGATCAATGCCTATCGATGTTGAAAAAGAAAGTATTCAATGGGGTGGATCACAGAATAAAACCACATCAAAATTTGGGGCCCTTATTCGAAAAACAAGCCTTGATGAACTACCACAGTTTTTAAATGTACTTAAAGGCGATATGTCAATTGTTGGCCCGAGACCAGAACGTGACATCTTTGTTGAAAAATTTAGAAAACAAATACCCCGATATATGCAAAAACATCTCGTAAAGGCCGGAATTACAGGTTGGGCCCAAATAAATGGGTGGAGAGGAGATACTTCATTAGAAAAGCGAATTGAATTTGACTTGCACTACATAGACAACTGGTCTTTGTGGCTCGACTTGAGAATCATTGTTTTAACAATAGTTAAAGGATTTATAAATAAAAACGCATACTAATTGAATCAGGACACTTATTCCGCGCAACAAACCAAAGACTGATACACAAAAAAGATATGTAATTTAAAAAGCGTTATTTTACTAACTGATTCAAATGAAACTAAAATCTTCAATATCTGTAAGATCTTCAATCACCAAATCGGCAAGACCTTGAGTATTCTCGGGTATAGGATGCCCCGTCATAACTAAGATTTTACAGCTGATTTTAGCAGCATCTGCAGCCATCATGTCAGATAGTTTATCTCCGATAAAGATTGACTCTTCCAAGGCAATATTATGGTCTTTAGCAGCCTGAAGAATCATTCCTGGTTTAGGCTTCCTACAGTCGCATTCTCCTGAAAAGTCAGGGTGATGAGGACAATAATAAACGCCTAGGATTTCGATACCATTACTCTCAAACTGTTCTAGCATCCATTCAGTTAATTCTGTAAATTGTTCCTCAGTATAGTAACCTCTAGCTATACCTGCCTGATTTGTGATAACAATTAATAGATACCCATCTTGTTGAAGCTGTTTACACGCATCAAAAACACCATCAATAAACTCAAACTCTTCTCTTGTGTGAACGTAGTTTTTTTCAATATTTATAACACCATCTCTATCTAAAAAAACAGCTTTATTCATAGATATTTCTCAAGCTCAGTTTGAGCACGCTCAAGGTCTTCAGGTATACCTATATCAATAAAATAGCCCTCGCTGACAAAAGCATACTCATTTATATTTGATACATTAGTTTCTAACATATCCGTCTCAAATGAAAAAACTAATGGAAGATCTAAATTCTGCAAAACACTCCGCTTAACAATATAAGTGCCGCAATTTATTAATCCATTTTCCATCTTCATTTTTTCTTGAAAACCAATAATCTTAGATTCTGTATCTATTAGGACTGTTCCATACCGATCGTAATTTTTAAATGGCTTAACTGCTATAGTGATATCGGACTGATTACAAAGATGAAATGCCATCATTTCATTTAAATCTACACTGAAAAATGTATCACCATTAGTTACAACTATGTCATCATCATCAAGCAATGATAGTGATTGAGATACCGCCCCCCCAGTACCTAAAGCATTTTCCTCAACGGAGTAGACTAACGGAATTTGATTATAGCTATTAGAAAAATTATTCATAATGACGTCATGTTTATAGCCAACAGCTATACATACCTTGGATATATTATATTTTGAATAATACCTTAAAAGGTGATTTAGGAATGGCTGACCAGCTACCTTAACCATTGGTTTGGGAATATTCTCAGTTATTGGCCATAGCCTTGTACCCTTACCTCCTGCTAGAATAATAATCTGCATTATTTCTTTCCAAAAATACTTTTCTCAACAATAGAACAGATAGCATGCCCTATCATTATATGCGCCTCTTGAATCCTTGCTGTATTTCGAGAGGGAACCTTAATTATAGAGTCACATAAATCATCAAATTCACAAGAGCTCCCACCTGTTAGACCAATACAAGCAATATTCATTTTTTTTGCAGATTTCAGTGCATTCACGACATTGAGTGAATTACCTGATGTAGAGATACCTATAAATAGATCACCTTCACGCCCATTCGCCTCTAACTGTCTTGAAAATAACTGATCAAAACCATAGTCATTACCAATTGCAGTAAGCATTGAGCTATCCGTTGATAATGATATGGAAGGCAACCCAGGTCTATCAAATTCGAATCTACTGACAAATTCCGCAGCTATGTGTTGTGCATCAGCAGCACTTCCGCCATTACCAGCTAAAATTATTCGGTTACCCGAATTTAAAACGTCAACACACTGAAGTCCAACTAAATAAATATCTTGAATAAAAGCATCATCATTTAATATTTTACTTTTAACATCTATTGATTCCTGAATTAAATCAAGCACCAGCGACTTATCTACACTACCCATGCTTGCGCTCCCTTATTTGTAAAATGTAATTTATATAAGTTACCATTATTTACATGGCCAATCAGAGCCTGTTCAACTTCGCAGCGCAATGTCGGTTCAACAAACATCATCATAAAACCACCACCTCCTGCACCTGAAAGTTTAGTTGATAAAGCACCAGCACTCATAGCAACATTATATATACCTTCAACATGTGGATTTGTGATTGATACTGAAGTTTTTTTCTTTGAAACCCAGGATTCTTTTAGAATATCAGACATTAATGTTACGTCACCTTTCAATAAAGCTTCTTTCATTTTATAGGCTGATTCTTTAACACTATGCATCGCCTGTAACGCTTCACCCCCCTCATCTGAATTAACCAGCTTACGCTGATCTTCAATAATTCGTGCTGACTCTCTGGAAACACCTGTATGAAAAAGCAGTAGATGAGCTTCAAGTTCGTTAACAATCTCATTCCGAATACGTAACGGGTTAACAATCACTTTATCGTCTCCAGAAAACTCAATGAAGTTGAACCCCCCAAATGTAGCTGCATATTGATCCTGCTTTCCACCATCTAAACTACAATCCAATCGTTCAATTTCAAAGGCTAGGTGAGCAAGATCATACTCACCTAGAGGTAAACCCAATAATTCTTGATAAGCACGAAGAATTGAAACAACCATGGTTGATGACGAACCAAGCCCACTACCAGGAGGTGCATCTGAAAAAGTAGTCACTCTAACAGCAAGCGGTTCGTTATTATTGAATTCTTTTACAACTCGATTATAAATAGCCTTATGAAGTATCAAATCACCGCTTAAATCAAAATCAGCAACCGGTTTTGATCTATAAGTCACACCAAGATCTTTTGCTTCAAATATAATTTCATTTTCATTTGGGATCTCTTCAATAGTGCAATGTGCATACATAGTTACAGTAACATTTAGTACACATCCACCATATAAATCGCTATAAGGTGAGACATCCGTTCCCCCTCCTGCTATACCAAGTCTAAGTGGAGCTCTCGATCTAACTTTCATAAAATATCCAAAATCCAATCAACGAGAATTTTCTACCTGTTTAAAGGAATTTTTCCTTTACTTATTTCATCTCGCCAATGATTTAATAAGTCTTCAAACATCTTGCTAACTGGTATCTCTGGTTTCCAGTCTATAACAGATCTAATTTTAGTATTATCAAACATCTGATAATCAGCATCAATTGGCCTTAATCTGTCAGTATCAGTTTCAACCTGTATATCACTTCTTGTGCTAAGACCTAGTAAAAGATCAATCACATCTGGCAACTTGAAAGCTTCTTCGCCTGCAATATTATATGCCTCGCCGCACTTTACATTCCCATTTTCACTTTCGAGAGATAAGAGATGATAGGCCCTAACAGCATCACGCGCGTCCTGAAATGTTCTGACACTAGATAAATTACCAACCTTAATTATGGGATCTTGTAGTCCAGCCTCAATTAATGCAATTTGCTTAGCGACAGTACTTTCAAAAAAAACATCACTTCTTCTCGGACCAGAATGTGTACCCATTCTAGTTACAAACGTCTTAATACTATATGCTTCACCATAGAACTGTCCTAAATAATCAGTCCCAATTTTACTTATACTGTATGGGCTAGCACCATGAAACTTTGTTTCCTCTGCCAATGCCTCACCGGGCTTCGCTCTACCATAAACCTCACTTGATGAGCACACATGTACTACAGGATCATATCCGTCTTTTTCTTTTAATTGTCTAATATTTTCTAACAAATTGGCTGTACCAATGATATTAGTATGAAGTGTTTCAATTGGAGAATTGAATGAAGTTTTAGGGTATGATTGAGCGGCTAAGTGATAAATAAAATCCGGCCTTACGTCACATATCATTCTAGTGATAGATGGGTAATCAGTTAGATCTGAGTAATACAGACTCAATCTATCATTATTATTAATCCTTGTTGTTAAATGGTACAAGTTATCCATAGGCTCTTGCCAACGGATCATACCCACCACATCATACTCGGTATTTTCCAACAGAAAATCGGCAAGTTGTGAGCCTACCTGCCCAGTTATACCTGTAATCAAAGCTCGTTTTTTCATTATATTAAAACCTTTTATTTAACCAATCTAATTCATGCTTAATCGCATCAGCGATAGCAAGTGTATTTTTGCCTAACACAGCGTTAATATAGACAGATCCCATATTTATATATTCTGGTCTTTTCTGAAAAAAAGCTGCAGGTGGTGAAACTATTTTATAATTTAAACTAGGCACTACGCTTTTTACAGCATCAGCAATATGTTTTCGTGACAGCAACTCAGGTCCACACATATTGAGTGTTTTTGTATCTGTAGAATGCCAGCTATTAACTAAGCCTTGCACTACTTCACGAATATCATTTATGTATACAACCCGCCTAAAAAAAGGATCAAAAACTTCAGCCACATTTTTTAATCTAGCACAAGACAACAAATACTTTGTATATTTATCATTTGATGAAAAAACATATGATAATCGTAATGAAATATAATTCTCATTATCGCAAAAGATACTTTCTATTTCTGCTTTTTGGTTTGCATACAAACCTAAAGGATTTAATGATGACAATTCATTAACTTCTGCTACTGACGAGCCATAAACTGTATCACTAGACAAAAAAATTACTTTTGCCCCCCTATCCAAGCTATTTTCAATAAAATATCTTGTTCCAAGGATATTTATTTTATTTGATTGCACTGGATCATTTTCACATTCGTCAGGTGATGACATTGCCGCACAAAAAACAACCACTGCATCTTCAGTTATACTATTAAAATCAAACTTAGAGACTTTAACCAAATCTAATTGATCAGCAGGATTTTTTGCCCTTCTCGACAAAGCTTTGATATCAACATTCGATTCAAATACCAGATTATTCAACAAAAAGGTCCCAACCAACCCAGTAGAACCAACTATATATATTTTTTTCATTAGCTATTTAGTTTTCTCAGGTGCTAATAGAGACAACAGTTTCTCTTCTTGCTTCACTGGATCACAAACCGACTTAATATAATTAATACAATTTATTGATATTTCAATACGCTCTTCTTCACTCAAAGTAAAAAACCACTCAATTTTGTTAGAAAAATCTCTTAACTCAACTACAAAAACGCCCTTACCTACAATTCCATCAGCCTCTGGGAGCCCTTTAGCAACTTCGCATGTAGCTATTACTGGAATACCACATGCCAATGACTCTAATGTTTTAGTAGATATCCCCACACTCATCCTCATAGGAAAGATACTTAACTGAGAGTTCTGAAGTTCTGAAGTCAAATCGTCAATGAAGCCTAAAAAGTTTAAATTTGGATTTTTCTTTTTTATCTTTTCACTAACTCCACCAATTACGTTTATTTGGTATCTATCATTATCCAAAACAGGTGCAATTACATCATTCAGCACGCTAATTGCATCACTATTAGCTATGTATGAAAGCTTCCCATGAAATGAAAGCCTAAAAGGCTTAGTAGTAGTAACTTTTGGTATATGATTTGAAATAGCCCATGATGAAGGGGTTAAATATGTTTCAATTTTATTTGTAACACCTATTTCTTCAAAACACTTTTTTTCACGATCAGAAGTAACGAGAATTACATCAGGCTTACGGCTCAATAATACCTCAAATTTAGGAAGTATCATGGAGTCCAACATATAAAGCCACTTTTTAATCCCAGTTGACCAATAACTTGCAACTTTAGTCTGACCACTAAAACAGTCTACCGCATCAAACACCAACCATTTCGGATGAATATCTAATTCCTGCAATGGAATTCGCTCAACTATGACTGCGTCATAAACACCTAAATCAGTATTAACAAGAACATTATTTAATTTTTTATTATAGTAATAGTAGTATGTTAAAGGCTTCAATTTAAGAAATGCAAAAGCCATAGAGAATAGTCTATTTACTAGTGACCTGTTATCTATAACAGATATTACCTTAACACCATCAGGTACTTTTCCAATACTACCGTCATCTATATAAATTAAATCAACACTTGCATAATTTATCAGTTGTTCCATTATCCTATAAGAACGAACTCTTATATCACTTGGTGGATAAGGAACAACATATAAATACTTTAGATTATTAACATACATTATATGAACCAGAGAACTCTCAATTTAAAAAAACACCCCATTTTTCAGTCATTTCATGACCAATAGACTCAAAAACAGTCAGCCTCCCTAGACTATCGACCACTTTAGTTTCATCAGTAATAATTATACTCCAATCCGTCCTTCATGACACAGCCTGAATTCCTAAAAAAAAGCAATATTTTCACTAACATCCATCATTAAGAACAAAGAAATAGCTAGTAAAAACCATTAAATACCCAAATTAGACAATCTAAAATTAATTAAACACTTACACAAGAAGAGTCGATTAGTTAGGTTTTCACAGATAATATATAATTGATTAATAACAATACTAAGCATAAGACAAAACTTATTAACTATTCAGAAATGCACGCATAACACTGTACATTTTATTTATTTTATTTTTCTTTTCAAAAACCAACAACTGCACCATTCTTAAAAAAAGAAACTTGAAAACGTAAAATAAAAGTGATATTGGATACAAACCCAGTTTATGCCTTTTCATACAGATTAATAAATTCTTTGTGCCTTCATATAAATAAAGCTCAGAATAATCAGCCTTAAAGCCTGAACCAATCAAATGCAGGATTCTCTCATTTGAAATCTGAATTTTAATATTATAAATACGTCTAGCTCGTATACATAAATCCAAGTCTTCCGCATACATGAAAAACGAAGAATCAAATCCCCCCAATCTATTGAAGAGCTCAGCTCTCATGCACATAAATGTACCTGGTACATAAAAGGACTCCTTCAAATTTTCTTTTAACAACGAATGATGTATTTTTATAAAACCAGATACGCTACCAATATGAGCCCCCCCAAACCACACATCCAAACTATCTCCAGCTAGTATTTGAGGGCTCAAAATCACATCAGATTTGATTTTGTTATTTAGTGAAGCCAACAAGCTCTCATCTTCAATAACAATATCGTTGTTACTAATAATTAAAATATCATCATCACAAAATGACGATGAATACAATTCAAATAAGTAATTATGTCCTTCACCAAAACCTTTATTGACAGGTGATTCAATATAAACTATTTCATTCAGTTCATTTTTATTACGAAATTTTGCCAATATTTTTTTTATTTTTAAAGCTTCATTAACATCCACAGAGTTATCAAGTATATATAACGAAACATTAGCCACACATGTTTGCCTATTGAGAATCTCAATATATTTTTCAATATTTTCTGATGAAAAATAATTAATTGAAAATATTCTTATACTTCTCATAATGCCCCAAGCTATATAACGATTGTTTTAACGACTAAGTATCAAATAATATCTCTTATACATTATTATCACTATAGAAATAAATCAGGTTACGGTTTTTTAACCAAAATCCTTTTATACAGCAAAGCATAACCCACTATAGTTGTAAATATAATCGACGACGGAATATCGGCATGAGCAGAATTAACAAGAGAAACCGCTATATACGACAGCATCAAAATAGAAACACTTGTAACACCAGCATCTTTTGAAATAAAAGAATAATTTTTTATTAAGTACGAAAACATTACAAACAAGATTAATACACTAGTTAAAATCCCAATGAAAAAGCCAACCTCCAAAAACAACATAATAAAATAACCATCTGTTACCCATTGTTTTTTATATTCATTTGGCCCAAACAAAAAACCAGCACCTAAACCTTGGAATGTAAATTGATCAAACCAATCCCTTAACATAATAATTTGATCAATTCTAAGCTGATTGGAACCTTGAGAGTGTTTATCATCGGACATTACAACACCCATAAAAGCATCTATATACTCAACATTCAACGTAAGAAAAAACACTGTTGCAATAAGCAGAATGAAAAACGATTTCAAATTAATACGTCTTACAGCATAATAAAGCATCACTGCTACGGCCATAAAAATATATGCTCTAGTAGAAGTCATTAATATAGAAGTGAAAGCAATCATTGATATAAAAAGATAAACACTATTTTTTTCAAATACACCTTTTATATAACAAAATACAAATACAACAAAAGATATAAATGCGTAATTCACAAAGTTACCAAACAAACCATTAACTCTTACAGTCCCATAGAATGTTTCTTTAGTCATGACCGAATCATCTGTTGAAAACACCAATGGCATATCAATTTTAAAATACTGAAAGACACTTACAACAAATGAAAAAACAAATATAATTAGCAGTATCCTTATAATTACATCCCTATAATTTTTCCATAATGGTGTCCCACAAAAATAAATATACATAGGCACAAATATATATAATGTTAGAGCATAGGCAAACTGTGCCAAACTAAGGTTGTCCATGTAATAAATTAAAAGCACTAAATATACAAACATACTTGGAAATACTAGCAAATCTATATACGACACACGTTTCACACCATATATAGCTTTAATCCTATATATAAGCGAATATAGGGCCACACATGACACAAGAATTGAGTGCATACCTGATAATATATGTCGATCCAATCCAGTTATGTTCACAATTGGCTGCCTTAGCACCAAAGCAAAAATAATTATAGCCAGAGGAACAATAAGCAATGCTTTATGCACAAAACCTCTGCCTCCTTTTGTAATTATGAAATCACTCATATCGCCAAAATAATTTTGATTTAAAACACGTAACCGATAAATCACTGCCCACCTTTGAGCTTCCGTAAAATAGTTCCATAAAAAAACCTTACTTATTGTTAAAGCATTTGTTCTCAAACAAAGCTTAAAAATGAAAAAACCCAAGTGATCTAAATGCAAAATATGGAAGGGCGCTTTTGCGGGCTTTCAGTGTAAATAGACCACCGACAGCGCTATCATTGCCCCTATGACTGATCCGCCAATATGCACCGGCGGCCTTGTCGTATTGATGGGCGACGGCTCGCAACCCCAAAACTGCCTTTGCATTGTTTTCAACTTATAAATTTTGCATTCGAAACACACGAACAATGGTCATGAGCCTCTTTATTTAGCCTTTTTAAGCTTAGAAACTACCTGCGTGAATGGAAAATAATTGCACTTAGATGTGCCCAGTATTTTCTGCTTTAGCTGTAAAGCTGGTTTCTCAATATATATCCAAGAAATATAAGCAAAAATAATAGTAAGAATGCTCGACCAAAAAGTATTTGAGTATGGTGTTCCCGTGGGGTCTAAACTGGCGACAATCTGCTGCATTGGCCACGCATAAATATAGAGCCCATATGATATATCACCTAAACGCTTTGTGAGCCCGAGTTCTTTTGAAACGTAAGCAAGATAAAAAATCAGATAAACAAAAGATACTGGAAAAACATAAAAAAACCAATCTTCACCAAATGATGTGTATGCGAGAAACGACGCTAAGATAGCCAACTTCCCATCGATATATATATGTCTCCTATTTATATAAAAAAATACACCCAATAAAAAAAATAGGGAGGGATTTGGCCACTTTTTACTTAAACCAATAAGTGGAATATCACTGAAAAAGTAATACCCAAATACAAAAATCGAAAGTATACATATATTTGCAATAATCTTGTCTCTGAAAAAACCAAACCATCCAATTATCATAAGCAACAGATAACACCTAACTTCCAGAGGAATAGACCAGAGAGAGCCATTTACTGCGTTTTTAAAAGGATTCTCCTCAAACACACCAGGTAAATTATATTCCAATGGATGTAATGCTAGTGCATTTCTAAGATATGAAAAAGTACTGTCATTTGAAAAATAATCTTTGAGGTTAAGATTAGTGGCTACTGGCCCAAGAACAAATACCAAAAGCAGGACACATATAATAAGCGCAGGAAATATCCTCAGAATTCTAGAAACTGAATAATCAATAATGCCTCTTTTTACAAAACTTGCCGTTACCAGATAACCGCTTATCGCAAAAAAACCAAAGACTGCAAGTCTCCCGATCCATATTGAATCTTGAAATACCTGATTGAGAGGATCGTGAATCTTAGAAACGTTTGAAACTGCGAAGCTATGCCCATATAGTACAAACCAGGCTAAAGTTATACGTATAGCGGTAAAATTATTATCCCTATTACCATCAAAGTCAATTAGTTTAGGCGGGCCCATTTGGTCTCTTATACCTACTGGCTTTTGGGTGTCATCAGAATTAGTCGAATATAAATGCGGCTATGACTTATATAGATATGAAGATACAAAAACTAGATAATTATCTTTGGCCACACGCGCGTTATTGTATAGCTTTTCTTGTAGTGGTCAAGTTTTTTGGCCACAGTATTGTATTCATTCCAGTACTTTTCTTTATCTAAATTCGGAGCCAAACCATCGTTATGTCGGTGTGACCTAACCTGAGAGTAATAACCAATAATATAATCAATGACCTCACGCTTGGCTTGCGCAAAAGAAGCGTTCCATCGGTGCATTGTCCCAACAATTTCCTCGCCGACTCATACTCTGTTTTATTTGATAATGCCAAAATTGCTGTCTAAATATTCGGCTCGTATAGTGGCAACATTGATCGGAATAAAACATCAGCTCCTTATGTTTTCCTCTCGACTCAAAGATCATAGCCAACGCATCACTCGTTAATTTACTGTCAGGTGAAAACGGTATTGCCCAACGAATCTGTTTACGTGAAAACAGATCCATCAAGATGGCAAGATAAACCCTCTGCTTTCCAACCAAAATATAGGTGACATCTCCACACCATATTTTATTGGGTTCAATTACATCAAACTGACGATTTAAGTAATTCGGTATTGCTACGCGCCCTCATTAAATCAAAAACTATAGCGACACGACGAAAAATGAACTACGATAGACAAATCAATTTATAAACGAGATGAGCTAAAGTGTCTCTTAAATTAGACAGTCAGCAGTCCAAAATGTTTTGACGACGTACACTTACAAATAGCACTTAAACTCGAGGCAGTATAGTTTCTCATTTGAATTTACAAATAATATGTCTATATATCGCCGTCAGATCGTTACTGGCTGTTAAAATACTTTCGGTCCACTCCCTGGTGCTGACTGCAAGAGGATGATAACCGCGCACCGATATTGGTAACCATTGTTTTTTTGCCATCATTTCAAACCATACCTCTACTGTATCAATATTCGCAGCACCATGTTTGATTCCTTCAAATGGATAAACAAATTCATTGTTTGTATTCGAAACAATATAGCCGTCTGGAACATCCAGTATTATGTCAGGGTAATACTTTGAAACAGGATTGTTACTTCGAGGTTTTACATGGCTTGTGATGCCATGCTCTTTTGCTGTTTTATCATTATTTATCCTGCTTGATATTTCATGCGCCAACTCAGACACTCTATCTTTAGGTACAACACCGTCAAACCGTTCATCATCATTGATATAGATACCTTTAGACCAGTCTCCTTTAGGCACACAAAATGCTGAAGTTTTTCTACGGTCAAACAAAAAAGAAGCATCAAATAGTGTAACAGCTGTATTTTTTTCTATTTCATTCTTAAACTTTTTTATTTTTTGAGTTAAACCATATGGTAATTTGGATTTAATTATATCTTTAGCATACCGCAGAACTTTACTGGAGATATTTTGTTCTTGCATTACCTGGAACCCGTTTTGTTGCAAAAAACAATTCGCATTAATTTCGAAGGAAGTTTTTATTTCACTATGATCTGATACAAAAATAACTTCGACACCTTCGAATGACTCAACTAACTCCTTTATCTGTTTATCAAATTCTTTATAGTATTCTTGCGACAACCTCAACAAGTTAGCATCTACATTCTTTTCTCCTTCTTGTTTTCTATCCAGTTCTGGCACAGTAAAAAACTCCATCATAACCGAAGATGTTTTGTAAACAACATAACCAAAATCAACGTTTTTCTCTTTTGATAGATGAATAAAAGACTCGGTTCTTTTTTTATTTTTTAAAATAAAACGCGATACAATCCCTTCAGCTGAACTACATTTGTCTTCATATAACTCAGGCATTCTTTCATCGACAATATATCCAATACTATGAAGGTAGTTAACTATATCTTCAGGATAACAAAGTTCGCTAGTAGCCTCCTTAACGACATTTGCCCCACCACCACCACCTGAAACAAAAAAACCGTCTACCTTTGGAGCAGGGAAAGTTGTTGGGACGTTCATAATTCCAACACTATATCCTTTCTCATTTAACACTTGCCAAATTGGTTGAGTTTCTATACCCCAGCCTGGAATTTTTTCAATATTGAATTTAGTAGTCCACTGTAAACTACCGTTTGCCACAGGAAGATCATAAAGCGCCCCTGTTTCCAATGCATGTTTTCCGGTAAAAGTCTCAACCCAACCACGACTTACCAAATCCTCCGTCAATTCTAGACGATGACCATTCTTAATCAGCGATTCAATGTATGGGGTCCATCCTCTGGTAAATGTCTCAACGCTAGCGCCATCTACACCTATAACTAATGTTTTCATTATTTACTTACCTTTCACTGATCCGGCATTAACAATTTACTTACACGAGCTATAATATATGATGCTAATAACGAGAACAACAAACTAGAATTGTTCACTTCACTATTAACTCACTTAATAGAAATTAATAAGATTCTGCGTATTCAATCAGTAGTGCATGTCGGCTAAGCTGCCAACGTCGTTATGTGATTTTTGCATCAACGCTTGTAGTCATTAATCGCCACATCTCTTGCAGAAAAAGCGGTTAGCACACAGTAACTAAACACTACTTATATAGATTTATAGTTATGCACTTATGAGTTTAATTCTCGAATCTTATTGACCCATGGAAATGTAATAATATTTAGATACTTCCAAACTAGTAGCATCATAATAATATTTTGGAGTGCTAGCATAACAGCACTTACAACAGCTGCCCCAACCATCCCATACACAGGTATAACCATTATACTTAAGACAACTAATAGAAGTGCGCTAAATAATAAAGTATTTCTAACTAATCGCTCATGACCAGTCATTTGTAATAGATACCCGACTGACCCTGTTGCCACATTGATAAACTGTCCTACGGCTAAAATCATTAGCACAGTAGAACCTTGTTGAAACTCTTCACCAAAAAATAGTAACACCCTTTCAGGGATGAGAATAAACACAACCAAAATCGGCGAAGCAAGTATTATCATTATTTTGGTAGTTCCGCGCGAAACATCGCCAAGCGCCTTGAAGTCATTCTTTTGATATAGTGAAGCAAACTTTGGTGCAGCGATGCTATTTACTGATATCAGGACAAAACTGGTCAACATAGCAGTTTTTATCGCAGCATTATAAATACCTACGTTTGCACTACTTTCCCATATTCCAAGCATTAGTAGTGGCGCCCACGTTATTATCATGCTGAGAATATTAGCGACATATAGAGGAATACTTGTATTAAGTAACTCATTCCTATTGAATTTTGGTATATCCTGCCTAAACGGACTTGACGCCCTTCTCCAAAACACCCAGCCGATCATTAATGTAAAAGTCGTTGCAAATAGATAACTATATCCAGCAGCAGAAATTCCATAATCACTTATCCATATAAGTGATAGAATTGCTGTGATTAGCGGCACCCAAAGACTAAGTACTGAAATATATCCAGCAGTATGCCTTAGACCTTGTAGTGCATAAGCATGAAGCGTGAGTAGTGCAAGTGGGAAAACACCAAGCGCCATAACTTGCAGAGGTTCTTTAAGATTTGGTTTATCAAATAACTCTATTGATAACCAGGGTGCAATCAAATATAGCAAGATTGATAGAATAAAAGAAGCTATCGCTGAATATGTGATTGCTTTTTTGTAGACACCCATCACTTTTTCAGATTTATAAGCAGTAACATTTATTGAAACAAATCTAACTAAAGCATTCTCCATACCAACCCGGCCAAATACTGCAACTACCATCACAATGGTAAATGCAAGAAAAAAAACCCCAGATTCTTCCGCCCCAAGCAGTCTCGCTATGACTACATTTAGTCCAAAAGTAGCTGCCGCTGCAAAAATTTTTAGAAAAAATGCTAGACCAGTTCCTCGCAGCATCTCCTGCATATGGCCATCAAATCGGGATAGGAAGTTATTCATACTATTCAATTATGTTTACGATTTCTTATGTAATATTGTAGTTTCTATAAGACATTGTTTAAATCACATATTTAACTCAACGCACCCGCCTAATAAAGTCGTCTTCATTAATATGTATTTTTCGCAGATTTACTACACTCAGACTGAAAGACACACATTTTTCTTGGGAAACTTGTTCAACATTATTTACTTCAATATTTCCAATAGAAACTTCTCGTACTCCTCTAGTTGCCGTTTTGCGTTACAACTAGCCTGCTTTGCATCTTGCGCTATTTGCAATATATCCCCATCAAATTTCGAAAATATATTATATAAAATTTCACTCTCTATTGTAGTGCCATATAAGTCATATGTATGAGGGTATGATATGGTCCCAAAAACACCTGAGAACTTACGACTATACGCAAGTGGGATAGTTGGTACACCCGCAGAAATCGCACCGATCGTCGCATGCATCCGTGAACCCAAAAAAAACACCATCGAAGAGATAAAGCTTTTTGCTTCTATCGGAGAAGTAAATTTTGGTGCAACCTTAACTAGATCATTCTCTAAAAAACATTCTGCCTTGATCTTTTCTGCCGTTCGATAGTCATCTTCAACATCATCAGTATCACTAATTACGTGAGAGACAAGATATACTTTTTGCTCTCTTTTTATAAATCCATTAATCAGATCCACTATTAACTTTTGATAATCAACACTCAAGTTAAATTGATTCTTTTTCGTGTACCCACCATGCCACAACAAACCTGAAACATTTATGCCAACAGAATTATCGATTTTATTTTTTTGATCATATGGAAGCAGAAAAGCAACATCGGAAGCTTCATGATGTGCTACTTTCATTTTTTTTAAGTAATCGCTAGACTTGTGATCACGCGTATATACTGCTTGAGCCTGCTTTAGTAAATATGTAGCAATTATTGAACTAATATAGTTGTTGAATGGACCTATAGTTTGAGGCGCTATAATAAGTGGAATTCGTGATAAAATCGCAAAGTATTTATTTGCTGAAAAGATTATAAAACGCTTAATTCCATATATATCCGCAAAACTATCACCTTCGCCTATATCAAATACAAAATCGTACATTTTTCCTTTATACGGATTAACCTTACCCCACCGAAGTAGGAGTATATCCTTCAAAATTGTTCTCAACCCGTAATTATGATGATTGACTTGAACACCTAATCGTTTCTCTAAATCTTCTTGTATGATTAAATCTACGGATGATCGAGTCCCCCAGGTCTCGAAATGTAGCTTTACATTGTTTTTTTTAGCTGCATTCACCAACATACTTAAGTGCGCTATCGCGAGTGCACCCACACCATAGTTCGCTGAATTAAGGTTATGCCAAAATAAACAAACACTTAAATTTTTATTATCACTTTTCAAAATCAGATATCCTCAGGATTATATGCAAGAACATGGTCTTATTCACAAGCAGCTCAATTATTCTTTGCTTAAGCGCCACTAGTTCTATAGATTTATTCACTTATGAGTTAAGTTCCAGCCAGTATTGATTTTATTTCAAATTACTTAAGCTTATAAGTCATAATAGTGGAAACTCATCAAATTCATGATGCCTTTTCGCCACATAAATACAACTAGATTACAAAACTCCACATGAACTATTTAAAGATTCAGACACATAGTCTCATCGCACAATTTACTATCTCTATGCCATCTCAGACAACATACATCTCAGTGCATCTCTCCAGTGAACCGACTCAACACCTATTTCTTTTAAGATAACGGTCCTATCTAAAACACTACATGATGGTCGCTGTGCAGATGTTGGATACTGACTTGAGCATATAGGAACTATATTCAGCAACTTCTCAAGCTTCCCAGACGCAAAACCCTCTTCCATTATTGCTACTGCAAAGTCATACCAACTAGCCACGCCTGCATCTGAATAGTGATAGATACCTTTTACCTTTTCTTTTCGTGTAAGTAGCCACAAAAACTCCGCCAAGCCTTTGGCATAGGTGGGCGTGCCGATTTGGTCGCTCACAATCCCTAGCTCGTCACGCTCTTGCATTAAACGCAACATAGTTTTTACAAAGTTGTTACCGTGTGAGGAATAAACCCAGGAGGTGCGTACAATAATGGCCTTATCCCCCAGCGCCTGTTGTACCGCTTTCTCTCCTTCCCATTTGGTTTTGCCATAGACGTTGATGGGGTTGGGTGTATCACCAGGCTTGTAGTGGGTAGACTGTGTACCATCAAACACAAAATCGGTAGAGATTTGTATCATGCGGGCATTATGGGCCTTGGCACTTAGGGCAAGGTTCTCTGCACCGGTGGCGTTTACCGCATGAGCCTTTTCGGGCTCCTCTTCGGCCTTGTCTACAGCAGTATAAGCGGCGGCATTGATGATCCAATCTGGCTTGTGTAAGGCAAAGAGCTGTTCGACCTGCTCTCGATGGGTGATATCCAGCTCATTGGAGTTGATAGCAATAACATCAACTCCTTCTGGTGCGGTACGCTGTAACTCCCAACCTACCTGCCCATTGGCACCGGTAATAAATACTTTAAGCATAGAGATTGACTTCATACTCGAATAAATCAGCAGTCTCAGACAGCTGAGGTAGCAGTGTATCTTTTGCTGAAAGCTGCAGGTCGGACTCCTCAACACCCCAATCTATACCAATCGCTTTGTCGTTATAGGAGAGGCCACGATCACATTCCGGGGAGTAATAGTTATCGACCTTGTAGGTGAAGGTGGCCTGCTTGCTCAGTACCACAAAACCATGGGCAAAGCCTCGAGGCACGAACAGTTGCTTTTTATTTTCACCAGACAACTCAACGGCCACATGCCGACCGAAGGTGGGGCTGCCCTTGCGTATATCAACAGCCACATCGAGCACACTTCCATCTATCACTCGTACTAGTTTTGACTGTGCATGGGGTGGGAGTTGATAATGCAGGCCACGCAGTACGCCGTATGATGAGCGTGACTCGTTATCCTGTACAAAAGGCACCTTGTGGCCGACCGCCTGCTCGAAGAGATCTTGCCGAAAGGTTTCAATAAAATATCCACGCGCATCACCATGCACGGTGGGCTCGCACAAAATGATACCTGGTATGCTTTGCGGAATAAATTGCATTTAACACCCATGCTCCGCACGTTGAATCAGATATTGGCCATACTGATTTTTCTTTAGAGGCTCAGCCAAGTTCAATAAATCATCTTTTGATATATAACCCTTTTCAAAAGCTATTTCCTCGACACATGCTATTTTTAGTCCCTGCCTGTTTTCAATCGTCTGGATGAAATTTGAAGCTTCTAATAAACTCTCATGCGTCCCTGTATCCAGCCAGGCATAACCCCTACCCATTAATTCGACCATTAAACTACCCTGTTCAAGATAAGTCTGGTTAACAGTTGTTATTTCTAACTCGCCGCGATCAGAAGGTTTAATTGCTTTAGCAATATTAACCACGCTATTGGGATAAAAATACAAACCAACAACAGCATAATTACTCTTAGGTTTTTCTGGCTTTTCAACCAAACTTAAGACATTGCCCTCTTTGTCAAACTCGGCAACACCATAACGCTCCGGATCTTTGACGTAATAACCAAAGACTGTCGCTTTATTCAAATCTTTAACATTTGAAATAGATTTTTCCAGTAGCTCAATTAAACCATGGCCATGGAATATATTATCTCCAAGTACGAGACAGACATCATCTTCACCAATAAACTCTTCGCCAATAATAAATGCCTGCGCCAATCCATCTGGCGAAGGTTGCTCAGCATAGGAAAGTTTAATCCCTATATCAGAACCGTTCCCCAACAAAGACTTGAACTGAGGAAGATCATGCGGCGTAGATATGACCAGGATTTCAGTAATTCCTGCTAACATTAAAACGGATAATGGATAATAAACCATGGGTTTATCATAAATAGGTGTTAATTGTTTGCTCACACCTTTGGTTATTGGATATAAACGCGTACCTGAGCCACCAGCCAGAATAATACCTTTCATTATTAATTTTCTCCTGTGCCAAGTCGTTCACGCTGATAACTGCCATCTTGAACATGCTGACACCATTCAGGGTTATCCAAATACCATTTAATCGTTTTTTCAATTCCAGTTTCAAACGTTTCGTCAGGTGTCCAGCCTAAATCTTTAGCAATTTTATCCGCATCAATTGCATAGCGAACATCATGGCCTGGGCGATCAGCAACATAAGTAATCAATGACTCATGAGGTTTATATGGAGAATCTGACACCAATCTATCTAACAGTGTACAAATCTTTTTTACTACTTCAAGGTTGGTTTTTTCATTATGACCACCGATGTTATAGGTTTGACCATTTACACCTGTTTCAAGCACAAGCCTTAACGCTCTTGCATGATCATCCACATGTAACCAATCACGAATCTGTTGCCCTGTTCCATAAATCGGCAACGGTTTACCTTCGAGCGCATTTAATGTAACCAATGGAATTAATTTTTCTGGGAACTGATAACCACCATAATTATTTGAACAATTAGTAATAACAATTGGAAAATCATAAGTACGATGCCAGGCTCTAACTAAATGATCTGAAGACGCTTTGCTTGCTGAATACGGCGAACTAGGATCATAATTGGTTTCTTCAGTGAAAAAGCTTGTTTCATCGAGATCACCATAAACTTCATCTGTAGAAACATGGTGAAACCTAAAAACGGACTTTTTATCATTACCTAGCTGGTTCCAGTAATTTCGAGATACTTCTAGTAAATTACAGGTACCAACAATATTAGTCTGAATAAAGTCAGCAGGCCCATCGATAGATCTGTCAACATGTGATTCGGCAGCCAGATGCATAATAGCATCGGGTTGATGCTGCTTAAAAATTCTTTCAAGTGCCTTTATGTCGCAAATATTTGCATGCTCAAAACAATAACGCTCATTACTTTCAACACTGGACAATGACTCCAAGTTACCAGCATAAGTTAACGCATCTAGATTAACAACCTCATGATCTGTACCATTTATATACTGACGAATAACAGCAGAACCAATAAAACCAGCCCCTCCTGTAACTAAAATTTTCAATGCTTTCACCCTAGGAAATATAGCAATGATAGAATTCATTAAAATCTATCTAAAGTTTAACTATCTATGATTTATCTTCTTGTAATTCTTTTCTTAAATTAGAAACAAACTCATGAATAAATGCAGATATAAAAGCTATAAAGAAGCCAATAAATACACTTAGTATAACGATTAACTTTTTACTCACACCAACAGGCTCAATAGATTTCATTGGCTTTACTAGCGCATTAGTCTGTTTGCTATTATTTAATCTAACTTCAACCTGCTTTACATGTGCCTCTTTTTTGAGAATAGATCTACTATGATTCTCAAGCTGCTCCTGCATTTCTATTTTTTTATTCGTAAGATTTTTTCTTTGGAACTCTGTTTTTCTGACCAAGTCAAGAATTTTGTTTTCACTTTCTTCTATTTTGTTTGCAATATCAACATAAACACGATTTTCTAGCGCTATCATTTGATTGCGGTATTGTTGAATTTCATTATCGATTAACAACAATGTCATTGCATCTGATGAGCTTTCTATTTTTATTTTAGCTTTTGATCGATTAGCAACACTAACATTAATACCTTTTGATAAGTCTTTAAGCTGTTTTTCTAGTAGCGCTTTGGTTTTTAGAAAACGACTCTTTTTATTTTTTTCCAGTTTTATTTGATCTGCAATTGCAGTCAATTTTATTTCTATTGATTTTATTTGTTGTTCAAATCCTTTTTCTAACAGGTCTTTCTTTTTTGAGTTTTTCATCTCTGCAAGATCCAGTTGACTGATAACCACTTGTTCTTCCATCTTGCTGTGCGAAATCTCAAATAAGCGTTTATGGTCATTTTTTAACTGCTGCAATATTGATTCAAGCAATTGAAGATAAGTATCGCCAAATTCTTCACTGCCTTTGGCAACGATTTTTACCAATTCGCTTTTCTTTGGCACGCTCACACTAAATTTATAACCATGAGTATTAGCAGGGTTGTTTCTATAATGCTGATTTAATACATAGGGGATGTATGAGTGTCGGAGTTTTGCAGCTACTGTTTCTGGTGCATCTATGGGTTCGATGAATGAGCCGGTTGAGGTCTGTTTAATAATTGTGCCAATTTCAACAACTGCAGTGTACTCGTATTTAGGCTTGGATATTAATGCAAAAGTTATGGATACGACTAATATAAGAAGAAAAACCATTAGTATGGTTTTTCTTCTTTTGATCAGGACTTTGAATAAATCCGTTAAGCTAATTTCGTCGTTGTAAATTTCTTGCTCTTTCATGTCCATTTATCTTTAATTATTATAATTAATCAGGCAGCTGCTTAGGAATTGTTGTTATCAGATATCACATGTAAATATTGCAGCAGAATATCATATAGCGCTTATATATTCTATGAAACTTTAGTGTTTTAGATACATGGTGGAGCTAGGCGGGATCGAACCGCCGACCTCTACACTGCCAGTGTAGCGCTCTCCCAGCTGAGCTATAGCCCCATGTATGAAGGGACGTGTAATTTATGTTATTCGTTCCAATGTGTCAATAAAGTTTCACGCCCATTCTTTAACAACTGGATTCCTGATTAAACGTTTCAGGAATGACAGCACTTTCTAATTTCCAGCTTTAAGGCTGCTGAAATAACCGTTATAGATTCCTGATGAATACTCATCAGAAACAACTAATAAGTCTTGCAGACTTATTAGTTTATATATTCTAGTAACTTTTCAAGTCGTTGAATCGATTTTTCTTTGCCCAACAACTCCAAAGTCTCATCAATTGATGGCGATGTTGTACAACCCGTTACTGCAATACGAATTGGCTGCGCAACTTTTGCAAAACCAACTTCTTTTTCATCAACAACTCTCTGCACAACATGATGAACGTTTTCACCTGTCCATTCTGTTACATCGATCAACTTTTCTTTAATTGATTGTAAAATTTCAGACGTTTGCTCTTTGATATGTTTTTTCACTGACTTGGCATCATATTCAGTCACTTCTTCATAGAAGAAGCGACAATTTTGCACCATATCGATAAAGGTTTTACTGCGCTCACGCAATAAAAGCACAACATCAGTTAATGCCGGGCCAGTTTCGATATTGATGCCATGCTCCAGCATATAGAATGCCAACTGTGCTGCAACATAGGTAGGATCAAGTGTCATTAAATACTGCTGATTAATCCACTGTAATTTCTCAACACTGAAATTAGATGATGATTTATTGATATCCTTGAGATCAAATTTCTCGATCATTTCATCCAGCGTGAAGATTTCCTGATCACCATGAGACCAGCCCAGGCGCACCAGGTAATTGATGACCGCTTCCGGCAGATAACCTTCTTCATGGTATTGCATCACACTGACAGCACCATGGCGTTTCGATAGTTTTTTACCATCTGGGCCATTGATCATTGGGATATGTGCGTATTCTGGAATGTGAGCACCCAGTGCTTTTAAGATATTTATCTGTCGGGGCGTATTGTTTAAATGATCATCACCACGAATAACATGACTGATTTCCATATCCCAGTCATCAACCACGACGGTTAAGTTATATGTTGGATCGCCACCGGTACGGGCAATAATCAGATCATCCAGTTCTTTATTACTGATGACGACGTTACCACGAACATGATCATTAATTGTGACATCACCATCTAATGGGTTGCGAAAGCGAACAACAGTGTCATCCGCCGCAGCCAGACCTTTTTCACGACAACAACCATCATATTTTGGTTTTTGTTTATTGGCCATTTGCTCTTCGCGCATCTTATCAAGGCGCTCTCTGGAGCAATTACAGTAATAAGCATCACCCTGATCCAGCAGCTGCTGAATCACTTCTTTATATCGATCAAATCGCTTTGTTTGATAGAACGGGCCTTCATCATGCTCAAGATGAAGCCATTCCATACCATCAACAATCGCCTCTTCTGCCTCTCGGGTAGAACGTTCACGATCCGTATCTTCAATGCGTAAAACAAAACTGCCTTTGTGTTTTTGTGCCCATAGCCAGGAGAACAGAGCTGTTCTTGCCCCGCCAATATGTAGATAACCGGTTGGGCTGGGGGCAAAGCGGGTTTTGACTTTCATTAATATAGAACCTGAACACATTGAAAAATTGGTGGAATTATATCAAGGTTTAACTGATACTGCTGACTCCTTATAGAATTATTCCCGCGATTAATGTTTAACATTTCTGATCATCAAGATGCCTGAATACAGTCCAAAACAACTTGATGAACTGACCTCGAAGATTCAGCTGTTTGCTAAAGAACTTGGGTTTCAGCAAATCGGCATTTCAAATATAGACCTAAAAGAACATGAACAGCACCTGAACGATTGGCTAGCCGCTGGTCTACATGGCGAAATGGACTACATGTCTCGCCACGGTTCGATGCGCAGTCACCCGGAAGAACTGGTTGATGGCACCATTCGGGTTATTTCAGTTCGCATGGATTACCTGCCCCCTGAATTAACGCCACCACAAGACGTGCTCAGAAATCGAAATAAAGCGTATATTTCACGCTACGCATTAGGTCGGGATTACCACAAACTGATCCGTAAGCGCCTACAGCAACTGGCAAAAAAAATAGAGCAATCTATTGGAGTGTTTGGCTACCGCGCCTTTACCGACAGCGCCCCCATTTTAGAAAAAGCGCTGGCCGAAAAAGCCAATTTAGGCTGGATGGGCAAACACACTAATCTGATCAACAAAAAAGCCGGCTCCTGGTTTTTTCTTGGGGAAATTTTTACCGATTTACCATTACCGGTTACCGAGCACTCAGCAGAGAACCACTGCGGCAATTGCACCGCATGCATCGATATTTGTCCAACTCAGGCCATTATTGCGCCTTTCAAAGTTGATGCGAAACGCTGCATCTCATACTTAACGATTGAGTTACATGGTAGCATTCCGGTTGAATTTCGCGCCGATATGGGTAACCGAATTTATGGCTGTGATGATTGTCAGCTGGTTTGCCCGTGGAATCGCTTTGCAAAAAACACCAGCGAGCAGGATTTTTTTAGTCGTCATCAGCTCGACAGCGCTGACTTAATAGATTTGTTTAACTGGGATGAAGATACTTTTTTACAAAACACTAAAGGCTCAGCCATCAGACGGATTGGCTATCAGCGCTGGTTACGAAACATTGCAGTAGCTCTGGGCAACGCCCCTTTTTCCGATGCTATTATCAGCGCACTTCAGTCACGCCGGAACACAGCCGATGATCTGGTTAAAGAACATATTGACTGGGCACTGACCCGACAATCATCTCGCGCTTAGTAAAACATTTATTTTTTATCGTAATCACCTCGATCGAAATGATTGTAATAAATATTTTTTCGACGATTAATCAGCGCATTAGTTGATGAGTCATAGCTAGTCGTTTCATTACGATGAGATAGCTCACCCTGAATATCGCCAGCCAGCTCCTTACCATATTCAACCCCCATCTGGTCAAATGAATTGATATTCCAGACAATACCCTGCACAAAGACCTTATGCTCATACAAAGCCAGAATCGATCCCAATGTTTTTGGAGTCAGTTTTTCGAACAACAGAGTATTTGTTGGCTTATTACCCTCAAATACTTTATGCGCAAACAACTCGTTGATTTCATCATCAGGTACATCGTCATTATGTAATTGATCGAGCGCTTCACTCATCGTCTTGCCATACATTAACGCCCTGGTTTGCGCAAAACAGTTAGCAACTAATACCCGATGATGATTACCCATTGGATTCTGGCTAATACAAGGCACCAGGAAATCAGCAGGTACAGGCTTAGTGCCCTGATGCAATAACTGGAAGAATGCATGCTGGCCATTTGTACCTGGCTCTCCCCATATAATAGGCCCGGTCAGATAATCAACTCGCTCACCTTCCCGGTCTATAGTTTTACCATTACTCTCCATATCCAGTTGCTGAAGGTAAGCAGGTAATCGCCTGAGGTACTGACTATAGGGCATTACCGCATGACTTTGAGATTCGTAAAAGTTGTTATACCAGACACCCAACATGGCCATGATCACGGGCATATTTTCTTCTAAGGGTGCAGTTTTAAAATGCTGATCCATTTCATGCGCACCCTCAAGCAAGGCCTCAAAATGATCCATACCCAGATAGAGAGCAATCGGCAAACCTATCGCAGACCAGAGTGAATAGCGGCCACCGACCCAGTCCCACAATTCATAAATATTATGCTCAGAAATACCGAAGGCTGTGGCTGCTTCCGTATTATTGGTCACGGCAACAAAATGTTTGGCGATCGCTTTATCGTTACCAACGAGATTTAGAAACCAGTCTTTTGCGCTCTCCGCGTTGAGCATGGTTTCCTGAGTCGTGAATGACTTTGAGGAGATCACAAAAAGCGTTGATTCGGGCTCGACCTGTTTTAATGTTTCCTGCAAGTGAGTCGCATCTGCGTTAGAAACAAAATATGCATTCAAGCCTCTTTGCGCATAAGGCTTCATCGACTCACAAACAACCATTGGGCCTAAATCTGAACCACCAATCCCAATATTGATAATTGATTTGAAACGCTCACCGTTATAGCCTCTTAACTCTCCAGATCTGACCATATCTGAAAAGATATGCATTTTTTTCAATACCTGATTGATTTGAGGCATTACATCAACGCCATCAACCATCATTGGGGTATTGCTTCGATTTCTTAACGCAACATGCAATACAGCCCGATCCTCAGTTGAATTGATGTGCTCCCCTGCAAACATTTTCTCTCGCCAGTTCTTAACGCCCGCTTCTACTGCCAAATTGATCAGCAGTTTCCGGGTTTCATCTGTAATACGGTTTTTTGAGTAATCTAGCAACAGGTCATTTAATTGAATATGAAATTGATTAAAGCGCTCTGGATTTTCAGCAAACAGTTCTCGCATATGCACAGAACGCGTTTGTTGAAAATGTTGCTCCAGCTTTTTCCAGGCATCAGAATCTGTAATTGTCATTTTTTTTGTCGACACTCTGGTATCGGTTTTATTAGCAACCATTATTCCCCCTGTTAGCTGATACATAATGACATAAAAACGCATTAAATTCATGGACTTATCGCACCAATTCAGACAAAACTTTAAATTAAACCGACAATTTTCTGAATCGGACAAGCTAAAAGCATCAAATCGACGTATAATGAGCGGCTAATTTTGCCTGATTAATGGCCCTGATTTACACCGATTTGCTTTCAATAAGCCTTTGAGAG
>Ga0316205_10000328_pt1 | contig 97605 bp, 99 predicted proteins | sample 3monthpyrite_MG_FD_204941 | JGI IMG/M metagenome (GOLD analysis project Ga0316205, IMG submission 204941) | Microbial mat bacterial communities from mineral coupon in-situ incubated in ocean water Damariscotta River, Maine, United States -... | ecosystem: Environmental > Aquatic > Marine >... | reverse complement strand
AATCCGTACATGGAATAAAGACAATTGGCGGTAAGGCAATAAATGAGCTTGATGGCATTGATGACTATATGGATGGTGATGCTACCTTCCTAGCAAATACAGAATATACTGTGTTCGTTGCAGCTAAGGCAAATAATCTACCTTCTAATAGTTGGATACTTGGAGGTTCGGCAGGTGTGGCAGATGGGAATTTCTATTGTGGATATAGTAATTCAGCGCAAATTACACTAGGTCATTTCGGACGAAATCTAGATGTAGCTGTTACAAGCGGTTACGGTTTACAAGATAGGGTTCTGACTTTCCAATTAAACTCAGTTGGTAAGCTAATTAGAGGCGATGGTGTTGAGTTAGGCAGCGATTTAGACCCGACTTATCTGATATCTAATGCTGGATTTAAGATAGGTCAAGCTCTTACGATAACCCCGTTTAATGGTTCTGTTAACGAAGTTATAATATATAATAGAGCATTAACAACAGCAGAGATGCAACATGTAGAAAACTATTTAATGAATAAGTGGAAGTACAATTTTGCTGATATTATAAATAATAAAGCAGTATTAAATCTAGATGCCTCAGACTTAAGTACTCTTTGGGAAGCGAGTAGTTCACTATCACAATGGGATGATACAACAGATTTTGCACATAATGTTGCACAAGCTACCGGAATAGATCAGCCTATTACAGGGGTGACTACTCAAAACGGAAAAAACGTAGTGGATTTTGATGGAACTAACTCTTTCATGAGTAGGTCAGACGCATTAGGATTTACGGGTTCAGCAGGGGGAACTGTTTTTGTTGTGGCAAAACCTGAACAAGCTCTCATTGACAGTGATGTAATTGCATTCGGTAATCTTATAAGAACTGCAAATAGGGTTAGGCGACTGGATATGAATACTTCTTCGAGTCTTTCAGGTTATAGGTTTAATGATGGTAATCGAATATTTAATTCTCCTTTCGATGGAACTTTCCAAGTATCTGCATGGTTGTGGGCTGATGGGGCACGATATGATGCACACGAGCTTTATGTAAATGGTGTTATTCAGACGCAGAACGCCACGGCAAATGGTGCTTTTGTTCCTAATTTAGATAACGAAGTATTTTATGTAGGGGAGTCGTTAACAGCAGCTACTGAGCGTTTTTATGGGAGTATTGGAGAGGTTATAGTTTTTGATGAAGACTTAGGTGACAACGACAGAAGTATAATGGATAGCCATGTATCTGGTAAATGGGGGACTTAATGATATATAAATATTACCAATTTGCAGATTTGTCCGCTAAGGATGCTTTTTTAACTGAGCAAGGATATCCAAAAACAAGCGTTAACTCTTTGACTGGTGAAACGGCAGATTCTACTGTTCAAAAAACTACTATACCCTCTATAGCTCAATTAGGGACAGATAGTAAATATTATTTAAGAGAGCGTGAAGAAACAATTATAGGCTCGCACATTAAAAGCGACCATCGAACTTCAATAACTAACGGTGCTTTTGTTTCAGAGCCTAAAACGGCTATTTCTTGTTGGGGTGATTCTATGATTGGTCAAGGTGGTGCAAGCTATTTACCAGTTTATTTAAGTAGCTTTCAATATGCAGGTGAGCATAAAGGTGTAGGTGGTGAATGGTCTAGTAGTACAAGAACAAGGTTTGAAGCGGCTAATGACCAAAAACATAAGATGCAGGTTATTTGGACAGGACGTAATAACTCATTCCAAGTAGCACAAGTATTGAGTGATATAGCTGCTATGGTTGATTCATTAACACATGATAACTATGTCGTTGTATCAGTTTTAAATGGTGGTGTAGAAATACCTGGAACACAGGCACATACAGATATTACTACCATAAATGCTTCTCTTGCAGCTACCTATACAGGGAAGAATTATTATGATGCAAGAGCTGCTTTAATAGCAGATGGTGGCACAGGCACAGGGCAAGATTTAATTGACACTAATAACGACATTCCGCCTTCAAGTTTGAGATCGGATGGTATCCATTTAAATAGCCTAGGGATAGCAATTACAAATCTGGGTATTTTAGATAAGTTGGAATCTTTATAATGTAACACCATCAGTCCATAAATCTGTCCCTCTCATTATGGCTGGTGGTTCTAATAAATAAAACAATACTTATAGGTAATTTATGAAAACTGATGAAGAAATTGAGGAGATAGCAATTAGAGTAGCTGAAAAAGTTGTTGAAGCTTCAGTCCCTAGAACATTAGAAAGTTTGGGCTTTGATATACTCAATCCGCTAGAAACTCAAAAAGATGTAGCTCACATGAGAAAATCAAGAAAGACATGTGAAATGATTTCTACAAAAACAATCACTATTTTTCTAACTATTGCAGTTCCTGCAGCAGTTTATGGCTTATGGGAAGCTATAAAAAAATCTTTAACCAACTAAGGAGAATAATATGGAATTTTTATTACAATTAAACTGGGCTGAAATTACAGGTGTAGTAGTGGCTGCGGTACTAGTATTTGAAAAAATAGCAAAATTAACACCTACGAATTCAGATAATAAAATAGTAGCAATGCTTTATAAAATATTTGCGGTGCTTGGTCTGAAAGTCCCAGATAATAAATAGGGTATTGTCATGTCATATATACCGATAAATATAATACTTGCTATTCTATTTAGTTTAGCAATTTCTTCATGCGCTCCCATTAGCTTTTGGGGGGCGTGATGCTTAAAGTAATTCTCTCAATGCTTGCTGGTATTATTCAGGCTTGGAATACCCACGCCTTAAAAAAAGCTGGCAGGGATGAGGTGTTAAAAGAAAATCTTGAGGAGCATATAAAAAATGTACAAGAAGCAAAAGATATTGATAATTCTAATGAGTCTATTAATACTGTCCGTAAGCGGATGCAAGACAACAAAAATAATAAGTGATTATTGTGATATTTCTTCTGAGATGGATTACACGGAAGAAGAGTTAATATGCTGGAGTGATAAGCATATTCGTGAAGTAGATAACCATAATCAGAGATACAAGAATCAATGTGCTAAAAATAAGTGGTGGAAGTTTTGGGATAGGGTGTAGTAAATATTGGAGATGATTATAGTTGTTACTGAAAAGTTTTATTTTCACTATTAGCATTAGTAAGTTCATCAATAGCTTCAAGAACACGTAGCCAAGTTGAAGCACCTTCACTATACCCTCTGGCTTTAAGAAGTTTGTGTTGTTGTTCCGCATATTTAATTGCGCCATCGATGCCATTACTATCTATTAGCGATTTAGCCGATCTGTAAATATCTATATCATTTGTCATTAAAATGGTGATCCTATAGACATTTTTTCTTCAATTATATCTTCTACTTCATCGGGCAGAAGTCTAAAAAAATTAAGACCTGTACGTTTTTCTATTTGATCAATTGAAAATATGGTGTCACGGAAGTCAATCTTCTTCGGTGCATTTTGAGAGAATATAAAACTATAAACAGCAATAGAATTTAAGTTTTTAGGATCAAGTTGTGTAGCAATTATTTTCCAATAAGCGGATGGTATAACGTGTTCTTCATCGGCATTTGGTAATGTCTCGGTATCTTTATCATATATTGGTCCAGTCATTACATATACAGGCTGCTTAACACTTTTTACAAGTAATCTTGTGAAGTTCTCTACGTTTAACCATACGCCTCTATTTAAGTTACTTTTCTGAGGGGTAATATTAGATAGATAGTTCGTATCTTGCCAATGTTTTGTGCCTTTAAATGATCCTAATGGTGCTAGGTGTCCTCTGTCTGTATGTAATAACGCATTTGCACCTTTATAATCTTCTGGTTCAAGTGTTTCGTTATCTTCTAGCCAAGGATCAGATTTCCAGACTCTTTTTGTTTTAACATCACCTTCAATGGTTTCTTTATCCAATCTATAGGCGACCCAGTCAGCAAATTTCGTTGTATCATTATTTGACAAAGCATAAATATCTCTAATAATTAAATCATTCGTCATGGGTGTGCCAGTAGGGTAGCCGTAAAAGAAATGTTTTGAATGAATTTCAGGTATATGTTCTTGTGGTTCTTCTGCGTTTGCAGAAAGTGAGTAAATACACAAAGCTATTGTAGTTAATATCGCATAAAATCTTTTCATTACTTGCATTCCAATTCCTGTTTTTTTAACCAATTTTTAGAAATATTGAATTGATCTACATTAAATTTTTTGTAGGAAGTGTTATCGCCATTTTCTTTAATTTGTTCCAGATTTTTTATATCTTTCCATAGTTTCATGTGCGAGACATTCATGCATTTCGATATTTTTGCTACAAGATTCTTTAGTTCAATAGATTGTTCAAATGATATAGAAGGTGAAGGGCGAGATTGAACATATGCAATAGCTATTATTATCACAAGAATAAATGCAATAATCCAGTCTCTTTCAGTTCTATATTTTGGTTTTATATCGGCTGATAATATTATACTTTCTATTATTTTATCAGGATCACCAGTATTATTAAAGTCATAAATATCGTATATATACTCTACTACATCATTCTCTTGTAAATTTTCAACTGTCCAGAATATTGTAAAAAGTTGATCTAGAAGATACTGTTTTTGATTGCTGTTTATTTGAAGCTTTGTTTCATCTATAAAAAAGCGTAATGCAGAACTAATAAGATTTCTTCTTTTATTTATTTCGTCGGATGACATGCCTTTTGTCGGCAATGATAATTTGTTTTTAAAAAAATCCATACGAAATTTATATAATCATATATTCTTCATGCAATGTTTATTTTCTTTGGATTAAAGAAGTGTTGCGGCTGCGTTGGATTATTCTGAATATTTTAGTCATGGTTTTCCAAACACACATCGGTTAAGGATATATTAGCTTGCTCAAACTCATGACTTAAAACTAGTGCTAATTTCTCGTATATATTTTCAGCTGGTGTTTCCCAAGATGTTATAGAAAATGGCAATAAAACGCTCCATCGCATTCTCTGTGATGTGCAGTGTTGTTTAAGACTAAAACCTTTAAAATGACGGAGCAAAAAAAGAAGGAATCTTCTGTAATTGGCTGTGTACATGGTGCCGACTGTCGGATTCGAACTGACGACCTGATGATTACAAATCAACTGCTCTACCAACTGAGCTAAGTCGGCACTTAGTACGAGAGCGTTATAATAAAACCTGTTCTAATATGCAAGTATAATTTACATAATTATTATAATTTTTAATAATTATATATAGAAGTGCAATTTTACCATTAGTATATTCATATATTAGGTAATTTCTTTGCTCAAAAATATAGGTAAGTAAATGAGGTTTTTAGTTCCAGTATATAAAATTGCTTTTGAGTATATGAGGTAATTTAGTTGTTTCTGTTGTCACAACTATTTGTTCAAATAAAAAATAGCACCCAATCATGGCAGTAATTGCTTAATTGGATGCTATCTATGAATCGTAATTCTATATAATCCGATATTTAGGCTATTTAACTCGAGCCCAGACTCTTCTTTTAGCTATATAGAATAATATAGTGAATATAAACATATAAATAAGAACTGCAGCACCTAAAGTTTTTCTTTCTTCCATTTCAGGCTCAGCTGCCCAATGAAGGAAGTTAACTACATCTTTTGTGATTTGCTCTTTAGTAGCAGGCATGCCATCTGAGTATTCTACAGAATCAAGATCTATAGGAGGGGGCATTGCTATTTGATTGCCTGGGAAATATTTATTATAGTATTTGCCTTCCGCTAGATGGAAATCTGCAGGAGCAACTCCATATCCCATAAGTAGTGAGTATATATAATTTGCGCCATCTACTCTTGCTTTTACCATTAATGATAAATCAGGTGGAAGAGCGCCTCCATTAGCTGATCTTGCTGCTTTATCATTTAGGAATGGGTCAACAAATCTGTCGGAGGGTAGTCCTGAGCGTTCAAACATTTCTCCTTCGTCGTTAGGGCCGTCTAAAACAGATGCTTCAGATGCGATTTGTTTGATCTCTTCGTTGTTAAAGCCAATATCCTTAAGATTTCTATAGGCAATTCTTTTAAGTCCATGACAGCTCGCGCATACTTCTCTGTATACTTGTAGCCCTCTTTGTATTGATGGGATATTAAACTTACCTGCTATACCTTCAAATGACCATTTTACCTGTTTTGGGCTTTCAGTATCTGATCCTGCTGCATAACTATCATTAGCAATAATAGAACTAATGCAGAAAGATAATATAAACGTAGTAATTATAAGAGAATTTTTCATTTATTTTTTCTCCTTTACAGCTTCGTGAATTGATTTAGGTAAAGGCAGTGCCTTCTCGTATTTTGAAAGCAATGGCAATATAATAAGGAAATGAGAGAAATATAATACTGAGCATATACGCCCTAAAGTAACATTTTCTATTCCGAGTGTGTATCCATCAGCAGATTGTGCGCCTAGATATCCAAGCATTAATGCATCAACAACAAATATCCAATATGCTATTTTGAACTTTGGTCTGTAACGACCACTTCTTACAGGATGGCGATCTAACCAAGGAAGTATAAATAATATAGCAATTGAAGCTCCCATAGCTACTACGCCAGCAAGTTTTGATGATACAAGTACAACTTCGCCAAATCCTATATCTGGAACGGCTCTAAGTATTGCATAGAAAGGTAGGAAATACCATTCTGGAACGATATGAGCGGGTGTAACTAATGGATCGGCAGGTATGTAGTTATCAGGATGTCCAAGGTTATTAGGTAGGAAAAATATGAAATAGAAGAATATAATGAAATATACCCCAAATCCTACAAAATCTTTTATAGTGTAATAAGGATGAAAAGGAACGGTATCCTTATCGCTTTTAACATCTACTCCTGTTGGGTTGTTAGAGCCGTGAGTATGAAGCGCAACAAGATGCAACACAACAAGACCAACGATAACAAATGGTAGAAGGAAATGAAGAGCGAAGAACTTATTTAGAGTAGGATTATCTACTGAAAATCCACTCCATAACCATTGTACAATAGTTTCGCCGATTATTGGTATCGCTGAGAATAAGTTAGTAATTACAGTTGCTCCCCAGAAGCTCATTTGCCCCCATGGTAATACATATCCCATAAATGCTGTTGCCATCATCGCGAAGAATATAAGTATACCAAACCACCAGAGGATTTCTCTAGGGCCTTTGTATGATCCGTAATATAGACCACGTAATATATGGCAATATACTGCCACGAAGAACATTGAAGCACCAACGGCATGAGTATATCTTATTAGCCAGCCATAAGGCACATCACGCATTATTCTTTCAACACTATCAAAGGCATGATCTACATGAGGTGTGTAATTCATTGCTAGAACAATACCAGTAACTATCTGAATTACCAATGCAATTCCTGCAATAGATCCAAAACTCCATAAGTAACTTAAGTTTCTTGGAGTTTTATACTCTGATTGATGTTTCATGGAGGAAAAAACAGGTAGGCGGTATTCAATCCAGTCAACTACTATGTTTTTATATTTATCTAATTTTGATTTTTTTGATTTATCAGATGCCATGTAAGCCTCTTACCCAATTTTGATTGTTGTTTTATTTAAGAAATAATAATCTGGAACAGCCATGTTTTTCGGAGCTGGTCCTTTTCTAATTCTTCCTGATGTATCGTAATGTGAACCATGACAAGGGCAGAACCATCCATCATAATCACCTTTATAACCAAGTGGTACACATCCTAGGTGAGTACAGATGCCTACTAGAACAAGCCATTCATCATTTCCATCTTTAACTCTTTCAGCGTCTTTTTGTGGATCACGTAGCTTTATTGCATCATCTTTCTGTGCAAGCTCGATTTCTTTTTCTGTTCTTCTTCTTACGAAAACAGGCTTGCCTCTCCACATAACTGTAATGCTTTGTCCTTTTTCAATAGTTGATATATCAACATCAATAGAAGAAAGCGCTAGTACGTCATCTGCTGGATTCATATAGTCTATAAAAGGCCAAGCCGCTGCCGCTGCTCCAACAGCCGCTACACCGCTTGCTGCAAGAACCATGAAGTCTCTTTTGTTCTGATCAACATTGCTATCAGCTTTGTTATTTTTCTTGGGGCTGCTCTTAGATAAAGTATTTGTCATATTAACTGTTTTATACCTCTATTTTATTCTGTTTTCCCTCTATATAGAAAAAACTATAAGAATGCATTTTTTGCCTACATACTACCATTATCTTCTTAGTTCAAGTTTTGATTTTCCAATATTAAAATATTCTTGTTATCTCAAATATTATCATTGGTTTCTTGTGTTTATTATTCTATACTGGTCAGCATTATATAATATGATTTTATACTAATTTAAAAATAGATGTTACTGTGAAAAAAATAAGAAAATATATTTCCTTATTATTGATATCTTTGTTGCCTTTATGTCTGCATGCTGCTGATGATGAAGCAAAAAGTGAAAATAATAGTATAGATTCATGTGTTCTTCTTTTTTATAAGCAAAAAGAAGACGCCTTCACCTACTGTATAGATTTTGCAAATGATGACCAAGACCTTGCCCAAAGAATGGTAGGTGATATGCATTATTGGGGATGGGGCAATAAGGTTAAAAAGGATGTAAAAAAGGCTATTAAATGGTATAAGCGTGCGGTCAAAAATGGCAATATTGATGCAAAATATAATTTAGCTGTAATTTATGAGCAGGGTAAAGGCATCGAAGTTAACTATTCAAAAGCGGCATCATGGTATTTATCCGCAGCGAAAGATGGTCATATAGACTCTCAGTACAATATTGCAAATATGTACGCAAAGGGAGCAGGCTATAGCGTTAATCAAACAAAGGCTAGTCAATGGTATCTGGCGGCAGCTAATCAAGGTGATGTTTCTTCTCAGTTTAATCTGGGAAATAGATATGCAACAGGTAAAGGTGTTTCTAAAGATCTTGCGGAGTCATATAAATGGTATTATTTGGCTGCAAGACAAGGTGATGAGGAGGCTCGTAAACAGCTAACTTTTCTTGAAAATAGCGCTGAGGCGACTGATGTTAATAGAGGTAAGATGCTCGCTGAGAAGTGGCGACCATCTTTAAAGTAGATAATTAAATTTTGTATAACAAATCAAAGGGTTATGTAAGTGAAATATATATTAGTAATAACAATTTTAATGGTTCAATTATTAGATTTTCAACCTGCCAACGCGGCAAGAAAAGAGTATAAGGAAATCAAAATAGGTGATCAAGTCCCTAATATCACTTTATGGGGGAGTGAAGGAAGGCGATATAAAATTAAAAAAAGTAGAGGCTCTATAATTGTTCTTGAGTGGCTAGATTATACATGTGGAGTTATTGAAGAAAATTATAAATCTGGAGATATACAAAATATACAACAGGTTTTTGTTGTTAGAAGTGATGTGTTCTGGGCTTCTGTACATTCTGTATCTGAGGATGATGATAGATACATCAAAAAAGAAGAGGTCTTGAAAAGGACAATGGCTGATAAGGCATATCCTGATACAGTTATCCTGGATAATAGACTGAGGGCTGCAAAAGTTTTTGGCATTAAAAAAGTTCCAGCTTTTGTAATTATAGATGCTAATGGTAAATTTGTATATAAAGGCAAGATGAAAGACGATAAGCACAATTATGTTACTGAGGCTGTTGAACAGTTATTGTCAGAAGAAGAGGTGAAGATTTCAGAGACAAAAATAGATGAAGGCTGCCCTATATAATTTAAAATGTACCACTATTGCAACTGCACAACTGTTAGTAATAATTATTACTAACAGTTGCTAGATTGTTGTTGTATGTAACTTGATCTCTCCGCTAAAATTAGTTTTTAAATATTATTTTTGGTGGTGTCTATGAGTATATGTATGAGCTTGTTGCTTTGCATATCTATGCTGGGTTTAATGATTTCTATTTTATTGGTTGATGAACTATCAAAAGTTTATAAAGAAAGGCAACTAATAGGAGAGTCTAAGAGAAATATAGATGCTATGGATTTGCTTATTACTTCTGCATCAAATTGGGCTGTGGAAAGAGGTGTTAGTAAATCTGGTCTTGAGTCTAATATAGTTAATGATAATAATATAATATCAAAGGTTCATAATCATCGTAAAATTGCTGATGAAGCTTATAAAAAGGCTCTATCTCAAATTAAAGAATATGATTTTTACCATAAGGATATACTACTTGGTGAGATAGAAGAAACATATAGTAACTTACTAAGAGTAAGAAGCCAGGTAGATAGTAATTTAAGAAATGAAAAAGCAGATAGAGATCAGAGTTTATTAAAAAACCTTATACCTATAGCAACAAAAAATATCATGACAAGTCAAAAAATTCGTTATGAATTATCCAAAGTAACATTTGAAGCAGATGCAACACTTGGTCAAAAATCAGAAATAAAACATTTTGCATGGTTGATGAGTGAGTATGCAGGAAGAGAACGTGCTATAGTTGGTGGAATAATATCATCTGGCAAAAAGATAACTCAAGATCAGTTGGTTACACTTTCTACTTATAGAGGGCGTGTTGAAGAGGCAATGGAAACAGTGGAAAGGCTTTCTGAAGAACTTGGGAGCGAATTCATTGAGTCAGAGAAGACTGCAAGAAATGTTTATTTTGGTTCTTTTAATAAGGTTCGTGAAAGTTTTTATAATAATAAATCGGACAAGTATGATCTAGAAGTAGGGCAATGGATAGATGAAGCATCTCGAGCTATTAATACTCTGCTAGATATAGGTAAGGTTGCGACTGAAGAGGGGCATGAATATATTGAAGAGTTATCTTCGGAGGCTAATAGTAAGTTTACTATTATGATTATAGCTGGCGTCATATGTATTCTTATAATATCATTTTCTTTATACAATATTATTAATAGAGTTATTAAGCCAATTAATAATATGGTTTCTCAGATGGGGGTTCTCGCTACGGGAAATACAGATCTTGAAATATCATATGTTGATCGTAATGATGAAATAGGAGAGATGGCTAAGTCCGTATTAGTGTTTAAAGATAATGCGATAGAAAGAAAAAATATGGAGATTGAGCAAAAGGCGGCAGAAGAAAGGGCGATAGTAGAGAAAAAAGAGGCAATGTATAATCTGGCTAATGATTTTGAAAAACGTGTTCAGGGTATTATTGGCTCTGTTGCTTCCGCGGCAACTGAATTGACACAAACAGCTGAATCAATGAGTAGTATTATATCAAACTCTGATAAGACAGCAAAAAATGCATCTAGTAGTGCTGCTGCAACAGAGGATAATGTTCGTTCTGTTGCAGCAGCTGCTGAAGAAATGTCTGCTTCTGTTGCGGAGATTTCTTCTCAAGTTCAGAGATCAAGTGAGTTTGTAGATAGTTCCGTGAGAATGGTTGAGGATGCTGATAGTTATGCTGCGGCACTTACTGAATCTTCAACAAGGGTTTCTGAAGTATTACAGCTAATATCTGATATTGCAGAGCAAATTAATTTACTGGCCCTTAATGCAACAATTGAATCTGCTAGAGCAGGTGATGCAGGAAAAGGGTTTGCTGTTGTAGCAAGTGAGGTAAAAAATCTTGCAAGTAAAACTGCAACATCAGTTGAAGAAATAGAAAAGGTTATAGGAGAGATGGGGATTGCATCAAATGACATAGTTGGGGTTTTAAGTGATATTAAGAATTCTGTAGACTCTATATCTGATTCTTCTCGTAGTATAGCATCGGCCGTTGAAGAGCAAACAGCAACAACTAGTGAGATATCAAGGAATATGCAAACTGCATCTAAGGGGACTGAAGAGATAACATCTAATTTACGTGATGTAAGTGAGTCTGCTGGAGATGCTAGCGCTTCATCAACTCAAGTATTATCATCTGCAAAAGAGTTATCTGAACAGTCCGAGAATCTTGATAAGCAGGTTAAAAGCTTCCTATCTGAAGTCCGGGCTGCTTAAGAAATTAGAATATATTAATTATCTGCATATATTATATGAATATATATGCAGTTATGTAATAACAATATTTACCCAGAGAATTTTAGCTAGCTATGTCTATAATTTTCTGGGTATTTTTTTGTCCTGATTCCAAATTTGATTCAGGGTTTTCTTCTTCAATTACTTCAGCGTTAGATTCAATGAGTTTACTTACTTCTTCAATGCGGTATAATTCCAAATCTTTTAAGCCTGCATTTTTAGGGTTAGAAATTCCCATTTTATCAAGCCTTTTAACCTTTGAAATGAAGTTGCGATTAAATGAACGAGCGAATTTATCATATTTATCTGCCGATGACTTTATGCTTCTGCCCATTTTGTCGCTAAGATCATATAATGTTATTACACTTCCAAGCATTATTTTTACTTCTTCAGCAATCTCTTTGAAGTTTCGTTCCTGTTGAGCGTTAGAGATCAGCATTTTTGAATATAATAGATGATTCACCAAACCTGCTGGTCCTACAGGGATAATATTTTCTTTCCATGCCTTCTCAAGAAATTTATTATCAATTTTGCTAATTGTTTCCACAGAAGATTCAGTTGGTAAGAACATTAGATATGATATATTTCCAGTATTGATTGATTCACCAGATCTTTTTATGGAGTCTTCAAGTGCTGATTTATAGTCTTTGCTTATTAGGTCTTTTAGATGTTGGTTCATAGATTGCTTCAATTTAGCTTCTACATCTTTTGTGTTTTCGCTATCATGTATTTCTAAAAGGAATTTAGAGCTTTTGCTGTCGACCACAATAAAGCTATTATTTGGTAATTTTATTAATGCATCTGGTTTTAGCATATTCCCATTATCGTCAGAAATAGTTTTCTGAAGGAAATAATCTACGTCTTGAATCAGGTTCGATGCTTTTAGGATGTTTTCTAGTGTCACTTCACCAAGATTTCCTGCTCCAGACGGTGTTAGTAGGGCTTGTCTTACCACTTCAACTTCTTTCACCTGACCATGTAATGTATCCATACTGCTGAAAACCTTCTCGAATTTTTCGTGTAGGGTTAAGGTTTCTTGCTTGATCTTTTCTTCAGTGGCTTTTTTCTGTGCTTCTGCCTCGCGTTTATGGTCGTCTAGTAGTTTATTTGATAATTCTCCACCAGCTTTTGTTATTGATGCTTTAGCAGACTGTAAATGCTCTTCTTTTACTCTGTCCCATTGAATTTTCTCTTCTTTCCATTGCTCTTCTTGCAAGGATAGCTTTTGCTCTGCAAGTTTCAATTTGGTATAAACTGAAGAATTTTGTGACTCTAAATCTTTGATTTCATCTTTCTGAGATATAAAGTCGCTATTAATTTTTTTAATTTCTTCATCTAAATTTTGAATATTAACTTTTAGGGCAATATTCTCATTGTTGCTAAACTCAAATTCTTTGACTTTTTTTCGTTCCTGTATAAATAAAAGGCCAATAAAAGCAGTTGATATTATGAAGAAAATTAATAATAAAGGTAGATAATCCATAAATAGCCTATGTTTCGTATTGCAAAGAAGTATATAACAAATATATTGTATATCATTATTGTTACTAATTATTAAAACTAATAGAGAAGAGATAAAATGTCATCTAATATTTCAGTGATTATGCTTTGTGCTGGTAAAGGCGAAAGAATGAAAAGCGACTTGCCTAAAGTTCTGCACAAAATTGCTGGTGAATCTATGATATCTCATGTCATGTCATCTGTTCTTAATTTAAATCTATCTGGATTAGTAACTGTCATTAATGATTCTCAAGAGCTTGTAAGAGAAGAAGTATCAACAATATTCCCTGAAGCAAAATTTGCTTTTCAAAATAACCCTCAAGGTACAGGTGATGCAGTGTCTATTGCTCGTAAGGAAATGAATAATAAAGAGTCTATTGTTTTAGTCTTATATGGTGATACTCCATTTATAGAAGAGGATACCATCAAAAAAATGGTAGCTAAAATCGATGTCGATAATAATGATGTAGTTGTCTTGGGCTTTAATACCGATTCTGACAATAGATATGGCAGGCTCGTTATTGATGGTAATAATAATCTAAATGAAATTATAGAATATAAAGATGCAAGTGATGAGCAAAGGAAAATTGCTACATGTAACTCGGGGGTCATGGCAATAAAAGGTGAAATCACTGACGAGTTATTATCAAAAATTGGAAATGATAATGCAAAAGGTGAGTATTACTTAACTGATATAATTTCTATTGCGAAAGATTCTGGATATAAATCTTCATTCATAATAGTCGATGAGGATCAAGTCATTGGAGTAAATACTCAGTATGAAAGATCTATTGCTGAAGGTAAGTTTCAAGATAGACTTCGAAGAAAGGCAATGTCTGAAGGTGTTTTTATGTCAGACCATAATACTGTATATATGCAAAAAAATACTAAGTTCGGTAAAAATATTATTATACATCAGAATGTTATCATCGGAAAAAACGTACAAATTGGTGATAATGTAGAGATAAAACCATTCTCGCAATTGGAGGAATGTATCGTTGGTAATAATGTTATTATTGGACCCTATGCAAGAATAAGACCAGGTACTGAAATAGGCAATGATGCAAAAATTGGTAATTTTGTTGAAATTAAAAAATCTATAATATCCGAAGGCGCAAAAATAAGTCACTTAACCTATATAGGTGATAGTGAAATTGGTAAAGATACTAATATAGGTGCAGGTACGGTTACATGCAATTATGATGGCTATAATAAGTCCAAAACTTCCATTGGCGAAAATGTGTTTGTAGGGTCTAATACAAGCCTAATTGCGCCTGTTAATGTTGGTGATGGAGCAATTATTGGCGCAGGAAGTACAATTATTAAAGATGTTTCAGAGAATTCTATAGCTAGGAATCAAATGCCGCAGGTTAATAATGCAGGTAAGGCAATAGAATATATTAAACATAGAAATAGTGGGGAATGACATGGTAAAACCTTTAAATGTTCCACCACCAAAAGGTTCTGAATTTAAAAACCCTTTTGTTGATGCTGGTGAGGAACTGACAAAAGTAAGTTCTTTTTCTGATCTTATAGATTGGTTTCTGTGGTTGCCAGGATATATGGAGGCAATCGTAATTTTTGGTGTAATTGGCTTATTGGCTGTCCTGTATATATTTGTTGTGGCAATATTTGTTGATAAACATTATTAAATATATAGTAATAATAAATTAATAATTGGAAGTGATATGCTTGATTTTTGTGGAAAAACGGTAAGTAATTGTTTTGATACTTATATGAGTCTAGGTCTATGGGAAAAAGTAGGTTTGGCAGTACTTCTCTTTGTAGGATTATTTATAATTCTTAGAATAGTATACGCTATAATAGTGAGCTTTGATTAGTAAATTTTATGCATCTATAATGAAATAGTGAAGCTACGAATTTAATAAATTAAGAATTTACTTACTTTTATATTAAAAAACTCTTTACTTTTTATTGTCTATAAACTAAGAACTCACTTCTTTTAAGAATAAAAAATAATTAATATTAAAACCGGAAGTAAAAATGGCAACAAAAATTCGTTTGGCAAGAGCTGGAAGTAAAAAACGTCCATATTATAGAATAGTGGTGGCTGATAGCCGTTCTCCACGTGATGGTCGTTTTATTGAAAGAGTTGGTTCATATAACCCAATGCTTTCTAAAGATGATGAAAATAGAGTAGAACTAGAAAATGATAAAATCATTGCTTGGTTAGATAAAGGTGCAGTTCCAACAGAAAGAGTTGCATTATTTCTAGATAAAGCTGGAATTGGTAACGATAACAAAGTTTTAAAAGAAATTAAAACTAAGCGTAACAACGTTATCGAGCTTAAAAAAGCTGATATTGAAGCTAAGAAAAAGAAAGAAGCTGAAGAAGCTAAGAAAAAAGAAGCTGAAGAAAAAGCTGCTGCTAAAGCTAAAGCTGATGAAGAAAAAGCTGCTGCAAAGGCTAAGGCTGATGAAGAAAAAGCTGCTGCGGAAACTAAAGCTGAAGAAGAAAAAGCTGCTGAATAATTATTTTATTAATTTAATAATTATTTTTTTAAGTAATAACAAAAGTACATTGGCATTATGTCTATAAAAGATATTGAAGATGCTGAAAATAATGTAGATGATAAAGGTAATGCATATATTCCGGTTGCTAAGCTTTTATCTCCGCATGGTATAAAAGGTTATATAACGCTTAAAAGTTTTACCTCCCCAGAAGCTAATATTTTCTCATATAAAAAACTATATGATTCTGATTCCAATGAAATAATAATTCATAAGCAAGGCAAGAAGAACGACTCCTTTATAATATCTGTTGATAATATTGCTGATAGAAATGATGCCGAGAATCTTAACGGCAATCTTTTATATATTGAAAAAGACGATCTAGCTGATATCAAAAATGATAAGGAGTTCTATTACATCAACCTTGTTGGACTTGATGTTCTTTCAAAAACTGATAATAAGAAAGTTGGCGAAATCACATCTGTAGAAAATTATGGGGCAGGTGACCTACTGGAAATAAAATTCCTCAATGATAAAAAAGAATTGTATATATTTTCTGAAAGAACTTTTTCAGAGGTAAATATTGAAGAAGGATATATTATTGCAGATTTTCCTGAAGTTATAACTGTGCAAGATAATCGTAAAAAAAACAAAAAGAATCCTAAAAATAATACAAAACAAGAATAGTCTAATAAGCGTATGAGCTGGAATGTTAAAATACTAACTCTATTTCCTGAAATGTTCCCTGGAGCATTAGGTATGTCATTGGCTGGCAAGGCTTTGGACGACAAAAAATGGAGTCTGGAGGCAATCCAGATACGTGATTTCGCCGACGACAAGCATAATACTGTAGATGATGCCCCTTATGGGGGAGGTGCAGGTATGGTTATGAAACCGGATGTGCTAGGAAGGGCAATTGAGTCTATAAATGTCGATAAAATAATCTATATGTCTCCAAGAGGTAAAAAGTTTGATCAGAAGAAAAGCAAAGAATTATTACAGCATGAGAATGTTGCTATTCTATGTGGAAGATATGAAGGAATCGACCAGAGAATACTCGATAATTATGATATAGAAGAGGTCAGTATAGGTGATTTTGTGCTTTCGGGAGGAGAAATTGCATCATTTGTTGTTATTGATGCTTGTGTTAGGCAAATTGATGGTGTATTAAGCAACCCTCAAACTCTGCAAGAGGAAAGTTTTGGAGAGGATGAATATAGTTGTTTGTTGGAATATCCTTTGTATACAAGGCCTCCTGAGTGGAAAGGAGAGAAAGTTCCAGCAGAATTGTTATCTGGAAATCATGACTTAATTGATAAGTGGAGATTAGAGAAATCAATTGAAATAACTAAAGAAAGAAGACCAGATTTACTAAAAAAATATATAGATAAGTAAAAAAACTGGTTTTTAGTAAGTTAAATTCTTATATATTTATAAATAATATATGAGCTGAATAATTAAAGAATGATGAGGAATAATAAAATGAATCTTCAAGAGAATTTTGAACAGGAACAAATAGAGAAACTAACCGAAGGAAAAGAAATTCCAAATTTCCAAGGTGGAGATACTATTCGTGTTAATGTACGTATTATCGAAGGTGAAAAAGAACGTATCCAAGCATTCGAAGGTGTTTGTATAGCTCGTAAAAACAGAGGCATCAATTCTTCTTTTACAATAAGAAAAATTAGTCATGGTGAAGGTGTTGAGCGTGTATTCCCATTATATTCTCCAAAACTAGATAGTATCGAAGTTATTCGTCATGGTGATGTAAGACGTGCTAAATTATACTATATGAGAAATCTTTCTGGTAAAGCTGCTCGTATTAAAGAAAAGCGTAATTTTGCTGCAGACAAAAAAACTTCTAAAGAAAACGCAAAGTCTACAAAATAGTCTAATTTGTTCTAACCTTTAGACTTAAAGTGCATTTATTTAATAGCACTTATACTTAACTGAATAATTCTGAGGATTAAAATGACAAATAAAGCTCAAACCCTTTTTGATAAAATATGGGAACAGCATCTTGTAAACAAAGGTGAGAGTGCTGACCTTATATATATTGATCATCAGTTAATCCATGAAGTTACAAGCCCACAGGCATTTGAAGGCTTGAGAATCTCTGGAAGAAAAGTGCGTCGTCCTGATGCACAGTTAGCCGTTGCAGATCATAACGTTCCTACAACTGGAAGAGATACTGGTATAAAAGACGAGATATCTAGAGTCCAAGTAGAAACATTGGAGAATAATTGTAAAGAGTTCGGTGTAGAATATTTGAATCTTGATGATATTCGCCAAGGTGTTGTACATATTGTTGGTCCTGAGCAAGGCTTTACTCATCCCGGTATGACAATAGTTTGTGGTGATAGCCATACTTCTACTCATGGTGCTTTTGGTGCTTTGGCGTTTGGCATTGGTACTAGTGAAGTTGAGCATGTTCTTGCTACTCAAACATTACTTCAAAAACCTGCTAAAAATATGAAAGTTGATATTGTGGGTGATTTGCCACTAGGTATAACTGCTAAAGATGTAGCTCTGGCTGTAATTGGTCGTATAGGTACGGCTGGTGGTACTGGTTATGTAATTGAATATGCTGGTCAAGCTGTTAGAGATCTTACAATAGAAGGCAGAATGACTCTATGTAATATGTCAATTGAAGCTGGTGCTAGAGCTGGTTTGATTGCGGCAGATGAAAAAACTTTTGAATATCTTAAAGGCAAGCCTAGAGTTCCAAAAGGTGATGAGTTTGACAAAGCTGTTGAATATTGGAAGCAATATGTATCAGATGAAGATGCTGAATATGATGAAATAGTTACTATAGACGTTTCTGATATTGAGCCACAAGTAACTTGGGGAACAAGTCCAGAAGATGTATTGCCAATCTCTGCTGTTGTACCAAATCCTAAAGATGAAGAAAATGAAGCTGCGGTTATTTCAAAGCAAAGAGCAATAGAATATATGGGAATTGAAGTTGGTAAGGCTTTGAAAGATATAACTATTGATACAATATTCATTGGTTCTTGTACAAATGGTCGTATAGAAGATTTAAGAGAAGCTGCTAAAATACTTGAAGATAAGAAAATAGCAGATAATATACAGAGAGCTCTTGTTGTTCCTGGATCTGGTTTGGTTAAGGAACAGGCAGAATCTGAAGGCCTTGATAAAATTTTTGTTAAAGCTGGATTTGAATGGAGAGATGCTGGTTGTTCAATGTGTTTAGCAATGAATGACGATAAATTAACACAAGGTGAGCGTTGCGCTTCAACTTCGAATCGTAATTTTGAGGGCCGTCAAGGAAGAGGGGGGCGTACACATCTTGTTAGTCCTGCTATGGCTGCTGCTGCTGCCATTAAAGGCAAACTTGCTGATGTTAGAGAATTTATATAGGTAATTTATGAGTCAAAATAAAGGCGATTTATCTGGCATAAAGCCACCTTCCGAGTCGGAAGTTGTTCCTGATTTTTATTATACTAAAGATTATATCAAAGGTCCGAATATTGAGATTGGAGACTATAGTTACGGTAGACCAGCCATTCGTTATAAAGTTGGTGATGTTAAATTAAAAATTGGTAAATTCTGTTCTGTTGCTGGAAGCGTTCAAATCTTCTTAGGTGGAAATCATAGAAAGGATTATGTAAGTACATATCCATTTTGTGCATTAACAGATATATGGCCGGGAGCTGAGGGCGAGTGTCCTGCAATCGGTGATGATGTTGAAATTGGAAATGACGTTTGGATTGGTACTCAGACAATAATTTTGTCTGGTGCTAAAATAGGAGATGGTGCTATTATTGGTGCTAGGTCTGTTGTTGGTGGAGAAGTTCCTCCATATTCTATATTTGCTGGTAATACGGCAAGAGAAGTTGGAAAAAGATTTGATGACAAAACTATAAAAATGCTTCTTGATATCAAGTGGTGGGAATGGGACATCGAAAAGATAAAAAGAAATGCAGCAATTTTATCAAGTGCTGACATTCAAAAGATCAAAGATTGTAAATAAACAAAATAGCTTTTAGCAAGAGGAAATAATGGAAAGATTTGTTGCATTAGATAGTATCGCGGCTCCTATGCCTTTGATAAATATAGATACGGATATGATAATACCTAAGCAGTTCCTAAAAACTATTAAAAGAACAGGTCTTGGAGAGAATCTTTTTGATGAAATGAGATTTGATAGTAATGGTAATGAAATTAAAGATTTCATTCTAAATCAGGACAATTATAAAAACTCAAATATTATTGTTGCTGGCGAGAATTTTGGTTGTGGTTCAAGTAGAGAACATGCGCCATGGGCTTTGGTTGATTTTGGAATCAGATGTATTATTGCTCCAAGTTTTGCGGATATTTTTTATAATAATAGTTTCAAAAACAGCATATTACCTATTATTCTATCTCAAGATAAAGTTGATGCACTAATGAATGATGCAAAAAGTAATTTAAGATTTTCTGTAGATCTAGAGAACCAAAAAGTTAAAACAGATAATAACGAATTTTCTTTTGAAATTGATTCATTTAGAAAGCATTGTTTGTTAAATGGTTTGGATGACATTAGTCTTACTTTAGAAAATGAAGCTAAAATCCAAGAATTTGAACAGAAAAATAAGTCGCAAACGCCGTGGCTATACGCTTAATTAGTATGAACTTTATCTATATGTAAGATATGAATATTCCGAAGGAAAATAATTTTAATTTTCTTCGTCTATTAGCTGCATCTTTGGTTCTATTTAGTCATTCATACTCTCTTTTATTTGCAGAAATTATAAATGAACCTCTTGCTAAATATACTGAAATAGAAAGTTTTGGTGTTTTGGCAGTGTATATCTTTTTTGTTATCAGTGGCTATCTTATTACGGGGAGTTTTATAAGAAATCCTAATATTAAGAATTTTATCATCAATAGAATTTTGCGCATAATTCCTGCACTTGCAGTCGTTGTTATAATATCTGCTTTTATTATGGGGGCTTTGGTTACAAATCTCTCTCTTTTAGAATATTTCTTATTACCGCAAACTTATCTATACATAGTTAGAAATATTTTTCTTTTTCCAGTTAGTTATATTCTTCCAGGTGTTTTTGAGGACAATATTTATCCCAATGCGGTTAATGGTTCACTTTGGACTTTAAGATTAGAATTCACTCTATATATTATGGTTGCAATATTAGGTGTTCTGAAAATACTAAATAATAAAATATTTTTAACCCTGATTGCCTTATCGTCAATTATTTGCATTTTTTTTATAAATAACTACTCTTTAGCTATATCAAATATTGTTGGAGTCAACTTGCTTCAGGTTATTGCTCTTTTACTGAAGAATGGAGCTTTCTTTATAATGGGAATGATATTTTTTGTAATGGGTGATAAAATTAAAACTAGTAATAGAAGTGCATTGTCTTGCTTGATCTTTATAATATTTTTTATATCAACAGAGTTTATCTATTACATCTTGCTTTTGACGCTTCCATATTTGGTTTTATATTTGTCAGCCATTCCAAGTAAATTTATGAAATTATTTAATAAATATGGTGATTTTTCATATGGGATATATATTTATGCCTTTCCAATACAGCAATTATATATTCATTTGCTATATGGTTCACTTAATATAACAATATTTTTTCTACTATCATTTTTTACTGCATTAATATGTGCGATTCTATCATGGAATTTTATTGAAAAGCCTGCATTGAAATTTAAAAAATATGAATAAAATAGCCCTTAGATAATTCATAATTAAAATCTAAGAGCTATTGATGCAAAGATATATATCTTTAAAATGAGTTGCTACATTGTACCGAATTGCTTTTCTAAATCTTTAGGATTATTTTCCCACATTTGATGACATTGAGAAGCCATTTGATCTGGAAAAATATCCTCATCACCATTTTCAATTCCATTAAGAATATTTAATGCGACGTCATCAGGAGAAGCTTTCTCCATCTCGAAATCTTTAGCCATATCTGTATCTACAGGGCCCGGATATATAGAGTGAACAGAAATATTTTTATCAATAAGTTCTGCTCTAACTGCCTGCGTCATTGAAAAAGCCGCTGATTTTGATGCACTATATCCTCCAAGAACTGGCATATTCGATAGAGAAACAATTGATAAAAGGTTAGCAATCGCAGACTCAGAATTATTTTTTAGAACTGGAACAAATGATCTTATCATATTTAGAGTACCAAAATAATTAGTATCCATATCTCTAATTACCATTTCAAGTGAATCATCAATTATGCTACCTACAGCAAGTATTCCTGCATTGTTAATCAGAATATTTATATCATTAGTTTTATTAGCTACATCCGAAACTTGCTGTCTATCTGTTATATCCAATTCTATTGGGATAATTTTTTGAGGATTGATTGCCACAATTTCATTAAGTGAGTCTATATTTCGTGCAGTAGCGTATATTTTATTTGCCCCTTTCTCCAGTGATTGAAGAACTAGACTTTTTCCTATTCCTCTATTAGCACCAGTTATTAGTAGTATTGAATTATTTATTTGCATTTATTTTACCCTTCAAGATATTTTTTTGTAAAAAGCTCTACATATTTTGAATAAATATATAGGCGCAATCAATATAGCATACGAGTTTGCAATTTATAAACATCTTTACACACATAACATTATTGCGTAAAATGCATAAATAAATATAGACTTGCAAACATAAAATTGTTGCGTAAAATGCAAAGATGAATATAGATTTACTTAAAATATTTGCGGATGTAGTAGAAAAAGGCTCGTTTTCTGAGGTTGCACGCTTAAAATCGGTTAACCCATCATCTATATCAAGATCAATAAATGCACTTGAAGATGAATTAAAACTTCGTCTTTTTCATCGAAATACTCGTAATGTATATTTAACAGAAGCTGGCAAAGTTTATTATGATAGAATTTTCCCCTTAATTGATGAGCTAGAAAAATCAAGATTGTTTGCATCTGATATAGAAAAAGTCCCTAATGGTGTATTGCGAGTCTCTTCACCAGTAAGTTATGCCGAGTTAGCGATTGTTCCAATTTTACCAGAATTTTTAAAATTATATCCAAGTATTTCAATAGATTTAATCTTAACGGATTCAAAATTGGATTTATTATCTGAGAATATAGATGTCTCTATTCGACTTGGTGCATTGGAGGATTCATCTTTAATAGCTTATAAGTTCTCCCCAATGATTTCTTATATATGTGCTAGTCCAAACTATATAAAACAATATGGTGAGCCTAGTTCGATTGATGATCTTAAGAACCATAATTGCCTGAAATTATCTATGCCAGATATACCTTCTGCATGGAAGTTTCGGGATGAATTAGGTGTAATAAAGGAAGTTAATGTGAGCGGAAATGTAACTACATCAAATGCATTAGCGTTAAAAACATGTGCGCTTAATGATATTGGCATTACAATGCAAGCCTGTTGGATGGTAGTTAATGAGATTAATAATGGAAAGTTAGTAAAATTATTTACTGAATATGATGTAACTATGGCGGGTTGGGATGCTGGAGCATGGTTAGTATATCCATCGAGAAGATATTTACCACTTAAAGTGCGGGTTTTTATTGATTTTATCAAAGATAGTTTTGCAGAAAATAGACATTTAGGAAGAAAGATCCAAAGCTGTACTTATGAAAATAAAGAATAGGGAAAATAAGGAATAGAAAAAGGAAAGAGCCCTAAGAAAAAATGAGGGCTAAAAAAGTGTAACTTTGATAATTATAGTTATAATTCAGCTATGTATGTGAACAGTGGTGGAATGTTATACTGAAGGCGTAATTAATGCAATTTTGTCTATAGCCTATAATTTTGTATTTTTCGTGACATTGTTGAATTAAGCTAGCAACATCATTTTCTTCTTCAATAACAGTAATACCGGTACTTGATAAACAAAACGCTAACTGGGATTTATTTTGCATTTGGAAATTGGTTCAATTACACAGTTTACTACTTTAGGTAAGACATTCATTATGGATCTCCTTATTTACATGAGTGGTTACAGCACATAAAGTAAGGTCAAAACAACAGAATATGACTTAGACGGATGTTGTAAAGGAAATTACAACATAATCGCTTTATCTATGATATAGCAGATAAGAAATTGCATAAATCATAAATATTTTTGTAAAAAAATCAAGTTCTATGCAAGATTGTATAGTCTGACATATAGACGTATAACCTTTTGAATGGTTAAGTTATTGTATTGTAATGAATATTTTTACTATTAATAGTTGCTTATAATAGTATTCTTTTACTTTATTGGGGTGGCTAAAAAAAAATATCCAGTTATTATATCTATTATGTAGCTTCCATTTTTTCTGTTTTGATATCACCTTCTGAAGTACTAATTATTTTTTCTACATTCAGTTTTGCTTCTGCTAGTTTCTTTTCACAGTAAGTTTTTAGCTCGGTACCTTTTTTATAATTTTCAATAGATATATCAAGTGACAATCCACCTGCTTCTAATTTTCTTACGATATCTTCAAGCTCTTTAAGTGCTTCTTCAAATGATAATTTCTCAATATCTTTATTGCTCATATTTTCCTCTATTATCTATCAATATAATATTTAACAACTAGGTTACTTGACCATGACATTGTTTATATTTTTTCTCTGAACCGCATGGACATTTCTCATTTCTGCCTATTTTTCCCCAAGTTTCAGGATCTTTAGGATTAAAAGGTCCAGTAGGTTCATTTCTCAGTTGAGGTTTAACTACCTGATTTTCTGGCTCTGCAATAGGAGAAGATATATTTTCATGAGTCTCAGTAAGTTCAGGAAGAGATCTTCTATCAAATAATGATAATTCTTCACCATCGCTAGCAATCTCTACGTGAGATATTCTCTCGATTGTAACTTCTTTGAGCCTTTCCAACATAGTTGAAAATGCAGCAAAAGCCTCAAATTTATACTCATTAAGAGGGTCTTTCTGTGCATAGCCCCTAAGGTTAATACCTTGTTTTAGATTATCTAGAGTTAGAAGATGGTCTTTCCATAATTCATCCAAAGTGAAAAGAAGCATTTTTCTTCCAAGATCATTATAAAGCTCATCACCATAAAATTCTTTTTTAGTTTCAAACAGCTTATCGATTTCATCATAAAACTTTTTAGATAGTTCTTGTTCTCCAACTCCTTCTTCATCAGCCCATTCAGTTATTGGAACATTGATACCAAATATTCTAAATATTTCTTTCTCTAAGAGATCAGTTTCCCATTGTTCCTGATAACTTTTTTCAGGTATGGTTTTCTCGAGAAGATTATTCATAACGTCTTCACGCATTTCTGAAAGTGTTTCACTGCAATCAGTTGTATTCATAAGTTCAATTCGATGTTCGTAAATAACTTTACGCTGCTCATTCATCACATTATCAAACTTTAGTAGTGTTTTACGGATTTCGTAGTTTCTTGCTTCTACCTTTTCCTGAGATTTGCCCATCATGCTTGTGATTAGAGGATGTGCAATCGGAACACCCGGCTCACCCATTGTTCCAAGAACCCAATCCATTTTTTTATCGGCACCAAAAATTCTGATAAGATCATCTTGTGCAGATAGGAAGAATTTTGAATGCCCTGGATCGCCTTGTCTTCCAGAACGACCACGAAGCTGATTATCTATTCTTCTACTTTCGTGTCTTTCTGTACCAATTACGCAAAGACCACCAGCCTCAAGTACTGTTTCTTTATCTTTGTCGATCTGTTTTTGGATTTTTTTACTAATTTCTTCTTTTACTTTTTTATCTTTTATGCGAGCAGTTTCTTCCCAGATTAACATTTCTGCATTACCACCGAGCTGAATATCTGTTCCACGACCAGCCATATTTGTTGCAACGGTTACTGTCCCTGGTTTTCCTGCCTGAGCAATAATATAAGCTTCATCCTGATGTTGTCTTGCATTAAGAACATTATGTTTAATTCTTTCTTTCTTTAGTAGTTTAGAAACATGTTCTGATTGTTCTATACTTGCCGTACCGATTAGAGTTGGTTGATTTTTTGTCTGACATTCTTTGACAAGTGCAATTATTGCATCAAATTTTTCTTCTTTCGTTCTGTAAATATCATCGTCATCATCAATACGTTGTATATTTACGTGAGTAGGGACATCAACTACTTCAAGTCCGTATATATCAAGGAATTCCTTTGCTTCTGTCATTGCTGTTCCTGTCATTCCTGATAATTTAGGATATAGACGGAAATAATTCTGGAATGTTACAGATGCAAGTGTTTGGTTTTCATTTTGGATTTTTACATTTTCTTTTGCTTCTAGTGCTTGATGAAGACCTTCAGAGAAACGACGACCTTCCATCATTCTACCTGTAAATTCATCAATAATTATAACTTGGTTATCTTTTACGATATAGTCTTTTTCTTTTTCGAATAATTTATGTGCTCTTAATGCCTGATTTGCATGATGCACTACAGATATATTCTCAACATCATATAAGCTGCTGCCTTCTTTCAGTATATTTGCTTCAGATAGCATTTTTTCTATATTTGATGTTCCTTCTTCTGTAAATGTTACTGATTTAGCTTTTTCATCTAGGTCGTAATCTGTTTCAGCAAGTTTAGGTATAAAGAAGTCTAGTCTTGTATAAAGCTCTGAATTGTCTTCAACAGGGCCAGAAATAATTAGAGGGGTTCTTGCCTCATCAATAAGGATTGAATCCACCTCATCGATTATTGCAAAATTAAATGGTCGTTGAACCATTTGCGATGTTTCGAATTTCATGTTATCTCGTAGATAATCAAAACCAAATTCGTTATTTGTTCCATAGGTAATATCTGCTGCATAAGCTGCTTTTCTTTCTTCATCTTCTAAAGAGTTTGTGATACAGCCAACTGTTAGACCAAGGAATGTAAATATTTTACCCATCCACTCGGAGTCACGTGCTGCCAGATAATCATTTACAGTTACAACATGTACTCCTTTTCCTTCAAGTGCATTTAAATATGCGGCTAACGTACTTACTAGTGTTTTACCTTCACCAGTTTTCATTTCGGTTATCTTTCCTTGATGAAGTATCGTACCACCAATAAGTTGGACGTCGTAATGTCTTTGACCTAGTGTTCTTTTAGATGCTTCTCTAACAACTGCAAAGGCTTCTGCATGAAGGTCATCTAGTTTTTTACCGCCTTCAAGCTCTTTCCTGAAATATTCTGTCTTTGCTTTTAGTTCATCATCGGAGAGTTTTTCCAGTTCTGGCTCTAGCTCATTTATGAGTCTTATTTTTGGCTCTATTTCACGAATCAGGCGCTCATTAGCAGTTTTAAACATTTTTCTTACAATTTTACGCATACTGATCCTTTATACAATAATATATACTCTTATATATGTAGTAGAAAAAACTATAAAAACAATAGTTGAAATGTATTTTATTAACTTTTCTGGATTATTTAATGGCATGATGAAACTGAAATATCCTCATCGTATAATTTTTAAGTCTAAAACCAGAAACACAATCTGCATTATCTTTCTATATGACTTAGGAAATACGAGCTTATTGATGACCCATTACCTGTTGTATAGCCAGAGAAATATACGGCAAGTTATATTGAGTAGAGTAGTATATAGAATCCAATAAGTGCTATTCATACAAACTATGTCTATCTATTAGTCATTAAACAGTTTGAAACCCATTCTGCATTTACCGTCAGCGCTTGATAAATTATAGTTTACTGTTCCTGGTGATTGTTGGTAGTCCAGCCCTCCTCCAGTCCAATCTGTACAGCTAACAATAGCATTTGGACAATTTGGACTTACTCCAAATGCAAATACTGCACCTGATGATGCATTGCCATCATCAATTTTTTTATCGATAATTGATGCAGTTTTTGAATCTGCTGCTTCACATAATATCTCAGAGCCTGTCCCCGTTAGATCCCATTTACCGATTTGTACGTAATTATGCATTGTATCATATCTATTATGGCTATGCGCATACTCGCGATATTGAGCAACCGCTGCTGTTTTTGGTAGTATTTCAGGGGTGCTTTCACCATATTCATAAGAGAAATCAGCTCCACCTGGTCGAGTATATGAGTGAGATATTTCCGATAATCCTAAATGATGCCAGATATATCCACCTTCGCCATCTTGTGGGTCATCTGTGTGTAGGTATTTGCCATCTCCATTTCCATTATTGGTATTGGCCCAGTATGAGGTGGCATCCATCATATCTCCAGGTAAGGAATCATATTGATCTTGAAAAGTATTAATTGCAGTTTTTATACTAGCAATATTACTGATTGCATGCTTTATTTCTGCACTTTTCATCAGGCCTTTGCCACCAATTATTCCACCGACAATCAAACTAATGATTATCAGTACTATTGATAGTTCTATAAGGGTAAAACCACTCTGTTTATTTTGCACAATCACGAGTGTATTATAGCATGGATTTGGTTGACAAACAAATTAAATGGTGTTTTTGGCACTTTCTGATATGTGGCCTATAGCTTTTAGTGCTGTGTCTACAATAGACGAGCAATTAAGTCCAGATTCTTCATACATATTATATGCAGACCCATGCTCTATAAAGGAATCTGGTAGATACATATTTCGTATTATAATATTGCCATCAAGTAAGTTTTCATTCGAGATATAATCTAATACATGTGAGCCAAAACCACCGATAGAACCTTCTTCTATTGTAATCAGTAAGTCGTGGTTAGATACAAGTTCTTTTACTAAATCTGTATCAATTGGTTTTGCAAATCTTGCATCAGCAACTGTTGTAGATAGTCCTTTTTTCTCCAATATGTTAGCTGCTTTTAGAGATTCCTCTAGTCTTGTTCCAAGAGATAATATTGCTATCTTATTACCTTTCTTTACAATTTTTCCTTTGCCTATTTCCAGAACTTTTCCTTTTTTGCTGTATGAGCAACCTGTTGCTTCTCCTCTGGGGTATCTAAATGCTGAAGGTCTATCATTTATAGAAAGCGATGTCGCAATCATATCCGATAATTCTTGTTCATCAGATGGTGCCATTACAACAAAATTTGGTAGAGGCAATAGATATGCGATGTCAAATGAGCCTGCATGGGTAGGGCCATCAGCACCAACAAGTCCCGCTCTGTCAATTGCAAATCTAACAGGTAATTTTTGTATTGCTACATCGTGGACGATTTGGTCATATCCACGTTGTAGAAAAGTTGAATATATAGCTACAAACGGTTTGTAGCCTTCGGTAGCTAAACCAGCTGCAAATGTTACTGCATGCTGTTCTGCTATGCCGACATCGTATATTCTGTCTGGAAAACTTTCTGCAAATTTATTTAATCCAGTGCCAGAAGGCATTGCAGCTGTAATTGCTACTATTTTATTATCTTTTTCAGCTTGTTTTTCTAGTGATTCTGCAAATACAGAAGTATATGTCGGTGAGTTGGCTACAGATTTTTCCTGTATTCTCGTTGCTATATCAAACTTTTTGACTGCATGATGTCTTTCTTCGCTTTGTTCAGGAGAATCAAAACCTTTTCCTTTTTCAGTAACAATATGAATAAGTATAGGTGTCTTCTCATCTGACTCTTTAACATTCCTTAAAACCGGAAGAAGATGTTCTAGATTATGTCCGTCAATAGGTCCAATGTAATAGAAGCCCATTTCTTCGAAGAAATTTCCACCAGTTGTCATGTTCTTTGCATATTGCTCTGTTTTTTTAGCAGCTGTTTCAAGATTATGAGGAAGTTTTTTAACGGCTTTAATTGCTAATTTTCTCATTGATATAAATGTTTTTGATGATATCAAACGAGATAGATATGCGCTAAATGCACCAACTGGAGGGGCAATAGACATATCGTTGTCATTAAGTATTACAATTAATTTTGAATCCATAGAGCCAGCATTATTTAACGCTTCAAATGCCATGCCTCCACTCATTGCACCATCACCAATTACGGCTATAACTTCATTGTCAGTTCCGTCATGATCTCTTGCTGCTGCCATTCCCACAGCTGCGGATATTGATGTGGAACTGTGACCTGTTCCAAATGGATCATATTCACTCTCGGCTCTTTTGGTAAAGGGGGCAAGTCCACCATCTTTACGGATAGTTCTTATGCGGTCTTTTCTGCCAGTTAAGATTTTATGTGGATATGCTTGATGTCCTACATCCCAAATTAGACGATCATCAGGTGTATTAAACACAGCATGCAGTGCAACAGTTAGTTCAACAACACCAAGACCAGCTCCAAGATGTCCACCTATGCCAGAAACTGCATCGATTGTTTCTTGACGAAGTTCATCAGAGAGAGTTCTTAATTCTTTATCAGAAAAAGAACGTATGTCTTTAGGGGTGTTAACTTTATTTAATAAGGTATCTTTGTTCACAGTAATAACTAATTTGCTCGTTAAGTTTAATCAATAGGTTATTTTTTAACCCAAGAACCACCTTTTTTAAATAAAGTACCAGAGCTAGCTTTTTTGTATATTTTTTCAGCTGCAATTTTTTGAACTGTTGAAATATCCTGTTTAGTATCTGCTGATATTTGTTTATATTTACCTTTACGTTTTTGGTTTACATCTTTTGCTAAATCTTTAGCCTCAGATGATTTACCAATTGCTTCAATATAACCGTTAGAAAGCTCGCCAACAATTCCTTTGCTTCTGGCATCTTTCAAACTTAATGCATTGGCAGTGCCTACAACTAGACTTGCCGATAATAGTAATATTGAAAAACTTTTTAAAATAATTTTACGATTCATTTTTTTCTCCAAGATATCCATTATTAAAATATGCTATCATCATTCATTGCGTCTTCAAGTTCTTTATCGATCTTGACTTTAATTTTATGTTCTATATCTATATTTAGATTTATAACTATTGGCTCAGTAGGAGCTTGGATTTCTACCTTCGGAGAACATGAAGATATTGCTGTTATAATCAGTAATACCGAAAATATTTTCATATTATTTTTCATTAATAGATACCCCATTTTATTCAGATAAAAATCTATTCTCTAGCCCTTCAGATATACTATAGACGTCTAAAAAGCTTTTTATTGTTTTAAATATATTAACTGAAAGATTCACATTCAGCTCAATATTCCTTTTACCATACATATCATTGTTATTTCCGTCAATAGATAAGCCCAATGTTAGGTCACCTGATTCATCACTGTTTAAGTCTACGGATATTGTTTTATAATTATAATTTGAAAGAGATTTAATTAATGTATCCATACTAGGATTGCCATTTGGTATAGATGACGTGAAAATAATTTTCCCTTCTTCATAAGATTTTAGAATTCCATCTGTTATTATAGGCTTCTTTACTTTAAACTCTATAGGAACTTCACCTCTTATAGATATATCCGTCGTTACGTATCCTGTTGAAGGTATATTGAAGTCTTGCAGATTAAATTTAGCATCGTAAAGAACCAAATCTACACTCATATCATCATATAAATTTGTTATTTTTGCATCTTTATGAATATTTGCTTTAAGTGCTAATGGTATAGAGGCCTTGTTGCTATCTGATGATAGGTTAACAAAGGAATCTGTAATGATGATCTGATTGATCTTTAAATTATCTTCTATAAAGGTGAGTATAGAATTACCACTGATGGAATTTTCTTTCTTTTCCTTTCTATCATCATCGCCATCTCCATCTCCATCACTATCATCACCCTTACTTTCTTTAACCTTGCTATCACTAGAATCAGTAGATGAAATGTTAGTAATAATTTCTTCTATATTGCCAAAGGAGAGAATACCTTTATTGTCAGCTTGTCCATTTATATTAATTTTATCGAGTTTGATGTAGTTTACATTAATCTTAGGCAATTTTGATATATCATAGTTTATTGATATTGAATCAATGCTGATTTTCTCTTTATCATTAAAATTTATATCATTTATAATGAGCTTATTTGTATCAAATCTGGATATTTTAAAGTTAATATTTTCTACATTATTTTCAATTAAATACGATTTTGTATAGTTTTCTAAAATTTTTTCTGGGGTTACTACATAAATAATTGGCGCAAGAATAATGACTGAAAGTGATAACAATATAAAAACTATAAGAGTTATTCTGCTTATAATCTTGTAAAGTTTACTAAAGAAAAGTTCCACAATTATCCAATTTCACTAAAAATGTATTGCCAAAAATGTTATCGTGCTCCGTTTTTTATATTCTTCTGCAACTAGCTTCTGAACATGCTTTAAGAGTAATAACCACCAAAATATATATGTTTCAATAATATAAAGACATATCATTATTGGTATGTCTAGATAATTATGTAGAAATTTATTGTTAAAATTTTTGCTAAAATACCATATAAATTATATATATATTTTATGCAAATATACCAGATATTTTCTATATAAAACAATAGGTTAAGGTGATTTTTGTTAACCTTTTGTTAATCATATTGGTGTAGCATTATCTTATATTTCGGATCAAAGGTATTTTGAAGGATATAAGGAAATGTTAGAGTTAAATAACAGTAATATAGACAAACCGGATTTTGCATTAAATAGTAGTTTAATACAAAACAATATAAACTATACTAGTTCTGATAGGGACTTTATAGAAGGTTTAAAGACTGATTTTGAATGGCAGACTGATAACGTAATCTATACGTTTAATTCTATAGAAGGTAAACATGGCGATGAGGATATAACTGGTTACAAGTTATTTAACTCAGCTCAGAGAGTAGCAACAGAAGATGCACTAGCGGAATTTTCAAAAGTTGCAGATATAAAATTTGAAGAAAGTTTAACTTCATCCAAGTTCGATGCTAACTTGGTAATCAGGGGAGCTGATATGCCGGGGAACACAGCGGGTTGGGCTTTTCAGCCAAGTGATTTCTGGGGATCGGATCTAACTATAGATAATCAGTATGATGGTAGTTCTACAGGATTTGAAGCAAATTATTATGGCCTAGAGAAAGGTCAATTCGGATTTAAACTTTTACTACATGAATTAGGTCATGCAATGGGTCTGGGTCATCCTCATGAATCAGGAAATATTTCTGCAGAGGCTGATAGTTTGAATGCAAGTGTTATGTCGTATTATTCATCGGAATCTTCCTCTATAGGGGGGCAGATCGCAACGGGAGCAGGGCCGTATTCGCCACAAACACTAATGATATATGATATCGCTTCACTTCAAGAGATTTATGGAGCTAATCATCAATATAATAGTGGTAATAATTCATATATATTGGATGGTAATGTATATGTGGGAACGATTTGGGACGGTAATGGGAATGATAGTCTGGATTCATCAGGATATAGCGGGTCTGCAGTTCTTGATTTGAGAGAAGGTCTTGATAATATAAGTAGAGTAGGTGAGACATATAGTTGGAATGCATTTGGATCAAATATAGAGAATGCAGTATCAGGAAATGGCAATGACAATATATATGGAAACTCACTAAACAACAAAATTACATCAAACTCTGGAAGCGATAAGATTGAGGGTTTCGGGGGGAATGATGATATAAGGTCAAATAGAGGAAATGATACTATTGATGCTGGCGACGGAGATGACTTCGTTAGAGGTGGTAAAGATAGTGATACAGTTTCAGGAGGCTCGGGGAGTGACTGGGTGAATGGTAACAATCAGAATGACATAGTAAACGGTGATTCTGGAAATGATACCATTCACGGCGGCAAGAATGATGATATTCTTCATGGCGGTACAGGTGACGATCTGATTTATGGTGATAAGGGCAATGATCAATTGTTCGGAGATGCTGGTAGCGATAGATTTATTTTTAAAAAAGATTTTGGAAATGATTCTATTGAAGATTTTAATGTTAATGTTGATGTAATTGAAATAGCTGGAAGTTTAGTAATTGATATCGAGAGCTTACTTTCTTCAATCAATTATACAAACAATAATGCTGTTATAAATTTATCAGATTCAACTAGTATTAGTATAAGAAATATAGCTGAAAATGGATTGGGTATAGATGATTTTACACTTATATAGAGAGTAATTGTAAGAATTATCTTTTTTAAAACTTTAAAATGTGGTAAAATATTAATTAGAGAGCAGTTCAAAGAGAGGTTATTATGGAAATTAGGACAAGTAGTCTATTAGCTGTTGGTCAGGGTTTTAGCCCTAATATAGCTAGTAATAATAGTAATGAATCAAGTAGAAAGCCTAGTAGTACGCAGGTTTCAAGCGGTAATGAGTCTAGTGTTGTGGATCAAGTAGATGTTGGTTCAGATGTTAGAATTGCGGCTGATGAAATTTCTACACTACAAATAGGCGAACAGAAAATTAAAACTGAAAGCCCTGAGGTTATCAGTCAGTTAGAGGTTGCTGCTTCAAATGTAGAAGAAATTATATATAATAATTCTATTAAATCTGCTGATATTGCAACAAAGATTCTTGGTAATTCTGCAGACATAACTGTCTAGTTTATACCGAAACAGATATAAAAAGATTCTCCTGCTTGTGCAGAGGGGATCAATTTGTGCTGCCAGAAAGGAAAATACATATAAATAGATAGAATATGATTAGTAGGGTGAAATAAATATCTCAATAGAAAACAATATTAATAAATATGATGGTTGTCTTTATTGTGATATAAAAAAATAACGCAGTTATTGAATGTTTTATACGTATAACAATTAAGTCTAAAATATAAGATATTTAATTAATTCTGTTATGGAGAAATATTATGAAAAAGTTTTTTATATATACTAGTATGATATGCATTATTTGCTCTAGTTCAGATTCTTACGCTGAAAGGGATATGAAGGATAGGTTCAAGAACGCTACACCGGAACAGAAACAGAAATACAAGCAAAAAATGAAGGATAGGTTCAAGAACGCTACACCGGAACAGAAGCAGAAATACAAGCAAAAAATGAAGGATAAGTTCAAGAACGCTACACCGGAACAGAAGCAGAAATACAAGCAAAAAATGAAGGATAGGTTCAAGAACGCTACACCGGAACAGAAACAGAAATACAAGCAAAAAATGAAGGATAGGTTCAAGAACGCTACACCGGAGCAGAAACAGAAATTCAAGCAGAAAATGAAGGATAGGTTCAAGAACGCTACACCGGAACAGAAACATAAATACAAGCAAAAAATGAAGGATAGATTCAAGAATGCTACACCGGAACAGCGATCTGAATTTAAGCAGAAAATGAAGGACAGATTCAAGAACGCTACACCAGAACAGCGAAGGAATTTTTTTCAAAGTAGGCTAAAACATCTACCGCCAGAATTTAGAAATATAGGCGATGATGTTGAGGATAAAAGAAGGAAAATTATGGAGTTGCCACCGAGCAAACGGAAGCAGGCATTTGAAAAATATAGATCTGAAATACGAGGAAGATTTACTTCCGTCCTTAATAAGAAGTGGGATAATGCATCAAGTGTAAAGCGTGATGCTCTTTGTACTAAGGTAAAAAGTAGATGCAGTAAAGCTGGAGAGAAAAGAAAAAAGATCTGTGGTGTTTTTATTAATAAATGCAACAATCGTTGATTTATGAGTAAAAACAGTATGGAAGAAAATAAAAAAAAGATTGTAGGATTTAGTGATGATGTAAGCCTGATAAAGGCAATTGCAGGGGGTAATAAAAATGCCTTTGCAATTTTGGCAAAGAAGCATATTCCCATTATTTATTCGGTAGCTTTTAGGATGAACTTTAGTAAATCTGAAGCTGAGGATATAGCCCAAGAGGTAATGCTAAAAATATGGATGAACGCAGAAAAATGGGATGTAAATAAAAAGGCTAAAGTTAGCACTTGGATATATAGAATAACGCATAATTTATGTCTGGATGTACTTAGAAAAAATAAATCTAATTTTAATGATAATTATATGGAGATTGCTGATAAATCTGATAATGCGGAGGCGCAATACATTAAAACAGAAGATGATAATATCATGCAGAAATTAATAAATGAATTACCTGAAAGGCAAAGAATAGCATTGGTTTTTGCATGTTACCAAGAGCTATCATATGAGGAAATCTCTCATATAATGAATACTACAGTAAAATCGGTGGAATCTCTACTAGTTAGGGCGAAGAAAAATTTAAGGACGCAGGCTATAAAATCTAATTTATTAGATGGAGGAAGAAAATGAATTTAAATGAGTTTGAAAAAATAATTTGTCTATATGGATGTGAAAATGAAAAATGGCCAGACGAATATAAGAATGATATGGTGTCTTTCCTCAAATCATCAGATGATGCTCAAGAGATGTTGGGAGAATATTCGTTGTTAGAGGATGGTATTGCTAGTGTCAGCATTGATAATATATCTAAAGATAAAATAAATACTTCTATTCTGAATATTACTAGTAATGCTAATGTCGCTACTAGGCCTGCAAGCACTGTGTTTTATAAAATTGCTGCTGTAATTGCAGTTGTAGCTATATCTATTGCAGTGGTTATTAGTATTTCTGATACGAATAAGGTTAAGGGTATTCAAAGCGCAAATGAAAATAATGCAATAACTAATGATATAAAACTTGTTAATAATGCTAATATTCCAGATAAGCAGGATATATCAATAAAAAGCCCTATTGCTGTTGCTACTAATAATACTCAGTATTCTAATGTATCGGATGATAATATAAATAGTTTATTTGATGAGATGCAAGATGAAGGTCTTGAAGCTTCAGAACTATTGGCATTATTAGATTAACATAAATTAATTGGTGTCATTTGGTCTTTATTCTACCTTTATATTGAGTTCCTTTTCAGAAAGTATGCGGCCATTTCTTCTTAGCTTATATGTTAATTGATAGATCCCATCTTCCCATTTTGGTGTTGTTTTTTTTATGCCAAAATATTGAAATCTTCTAACTTTTGTTTGGTCAACTTTTACGTTTAGGTTTCTTGAGCGATTATTGGGATATTTTACGCTAACTTCTAGAAGATCACCTTTTTGGGGTGAAATTAAATCCATCCAGAATAACATTAGATTGGAGTTATTTCTAATCTCTGTTTTGTTGTAATCCCCATTTCTTGCTTTAAACTCTGATATAGGAAACTCATCTTTTATTCCAAAGTCTACAATGGCCGAATCTGTGTATTTAAGATCCAAAGCGGTGTAGTGTTTCCAAAGCCCATTGGCGGCATATTTATTTCCCTTGCAGCCAGATTCCATAGCCTGACTTGAAAAGGGGTCAATTGCTATACCGTCTTTTCTTACAGATAAATGCAAATGTTTAAATTCTGTGAAGCCAGATAGACCAACTTTGCCCAGTACATCACCTTTATTAACAAGCTGTCCTACCTTTATGGTAATGCTGCCTTGTTTCATATGACAATATTGTGTTTCCCAGCCATTTTCATGTTGTATTAATACTCCATTTCCGCATTCAACATTCATAACAATATCAGGATTTCTTAGCTTGAAGTTTATATCCTCTATATTATTTCTTGTTCCAACAACTTTTCCAGTTGCGGCTGCAAGTACATTGAAATCATCCTTGGTGCTAATAGAGAAGTCTGTACCTTTATGTTTGTCGTATGATAGAATCCCGCAATTGTAATCGCTTCGTTCTTTACCTTTGGACATATCTACGTAATTTTGGATAAAGCAATTTGTGCCTATGGTGCAATCCAGTGGGAGTGACAGTTCTGTAGAGTGCAATCTATATGGAAATAATAAAATAAGTATAAATGCAGAAATTAGCTTTATTATTTTGTAGAATTTCATCTATATTTCCTTTTCTGTGGAGTAAGAATTGAGTTGCGGTGAAAGAGTTGGTTTTAAAGCACAAGGATAATTGTCGGTAAGGCGCAGCCAATTAATAGGCATGCTGAGAGAATTATTTTATTCCTACTATACTTAAATGCAAGGAAGATTCCCATTAATATTGTGATAACTAAGCCAATAGACATTGCTATTACTGAATATTTAAATATATAGCAGTTATCCTGAAGCTCTTCACTATTGAGCATCTTTTCGTAAGATTTTGAGTCTTTGAATATACATCTACTTATATATTTGTGTACTCTGGTGGTATATTGGATGAATTCAGGTGTGGTATAACTTCCATCTTTATTTGATTTATCTAGACCGTTTACTATAAAAAATCCAGAAAGTGCGAATAATATAATAAGTGGTGCGAATACAAGCCCTAGATATAAGTGAGTTTTCCTGATTAGTTTAGTTATTTTTACCTTTTTCATGCTTCCCCATCAAATTATTGGAATTATAGTAATTGAGAGCTCCATCCCAAATAGTTTCATTATAGTTATTCCTGTTAATATATATATTGATATTATCGCCGATCCTTGGAAGATAATCAATTCTTGTATATGTTTTTATGCTACCTTTTGTATCTTTGTCCTTTGAATTTTTGTAGTCATAACTAATGGTATAATTTTTAGGGTGTTTTAGTTCTCTATCAATTTTGTGAGATATCTCTGTTACAACCGCTTTTTCTAGTCTTGCTAATTTTATGAATTCATTGAAATGTGATATTCTTCGTTTCTTTTTTGATTTAGAATATATCAAGAATAAAATGCATATTTTACTCTTGTAATTCTATAATAACTGGAACATGGTCAGATGGCTTTTCTCCATTTCTTAAGTCACTAAGTATTTCAAATTTTGATAATTTCGGTTTTAGTGGATTAGTCACCCAAATGTGATCAAGGCGTCTGCCTCTATTGCTTTTTCTCCAATCTTTATTCCTATAGCTCCACCAACTATATAATTTCTCAGATTCGGGAATATATTCACGTGCTACATCAATCCAATTAATCGATTCTTTAAGGCTATTAAGTTTTTCCACTTCAATTGGGGTATGACTTACGACTTTTAATAATTGCTTATGACTCCATACATCATGTTCGTAAGGTGCAATATTAAAATCTCCAACAATAATAAGTTTACTATTTTCATCATGATTACTTTTGAAATATTCAGTCATACTATCAACATAATCTAATTTATGTGCAAATTTAGGATTGATATCTCTATCTGGCTCATCTCCTCCAGCAGGTATATAGAAGTTATGTATTGAAGTTCCATCTGGCAGATCTGTAGAAATATGACGGGCATGGGTATTAACAAATTCTTGTATATTAATATTAGTAAGGGGTACTCTTGATATAATAGCAACTCCATTATAGGATTTTTCGCCATTGAAAGCGCAGTATTCGTAGCCATTATCAATAAATCTAGATTCTGGAAATTTGGAATTTTCGGCTTTTGTTTCCTGCAGGCATAGTACATCAATATTACTATTCTTTAGTAAATCTAATACTCTTTCTATACGTAATCTAACAGAGTTTATATTATATGTAGCAATTCTCATTATTTATTCCTTATCTCGTCTATATAAAAACCATATATATCTATAGCATATAATGGTTTTGTAATAAAAATATAATAAAAAATTAAGCGACTTTCTATTAAAAGTATAGTATAATTACACTAGGATAATTATGGGTTAAGCTGAGGTACAAAATGGATAATGAATCATCTGATAATAACTTTATTGATGGAAAAGAGAAAAATGAAGCAATTATTGATGCTCTATATAAAGTGCATACAGCAGCACATAATTTTCTTGAGGCAGACTCAACGATAATACTCGCAGAAAGTCAGGGGGAAAATGTAGTACCAGTTCAGGTGCTATCCATAGATATGAGTATAGAAGAAGTAAAAGATAAGCGAAATGATTATAAAAACCAGCTAGCTAGCAATATCAAAAAATTGGCTTATGTTGAAGGTCGAGAACTTGGAGATCATATGCTAAATTTAGAAACAGAAAAGTGCATAGAGGACTTATCTGCCGTTTATGGATTCTCAAAATCTAACTTTAGAATGATATAGAGCAATAAAACATAAATAATCGCATTATTTTGTAAAAAAATAATATTATTTTTAATAAAAACTATTGTGACTAAAATCCTATGTATTACAGTACCTTAAGTCAATAGCAGCTAGCAGATATTGGCCTATATCTGCCTAAAATTTCATATAAAAGCAAAAAAAATAAAAAAAGTTTAATTATAGTCGTTGACAATTGATTTCTTACAGATTATAACACGCCACGTCATACGGTTAAACGTAAGACACCAGAGGAAAAAGGGGTAGGATATAAAAGCTATCTTTTCTTTCTTCAAGTTATTTTACATCGTGAATAGTAATACTTCATAACAATGAAATTGTTAAGAAAATTAGTCTAGAAGACAACAACTAAAAAAAATTCTAGGCTGAGTTGACGAAATGAATAAGACAGACTTAGTTCTGTATATGACATTGCAATCTCAGAGATTAAATTAAAAATGATAAGAGCTTTCGGTGGATGCCTTGGCATTAGGAGGCGATGAAGGACGTGGTAGGCTGCGAAAAGCTGCGGCGAGCTGTCAACAAGCTTTGACCCGCAGATGTCCGAATGGGGAAACCCATCACTTTATGTGATATCATGCACTGAATACATAGGTGTATGAGGCAAACCTGGAGAACTGAAATATCTAAGTACCCAGAGGAAAAGAAATCAACCGAGATTCCGCTAGTAGTGACGAGCGAACGCGGATTAGGCCAGTGGCTTATAAGAGATAACCAGAAATGTTTGGAAAAACATGCCATAGTGGGTGATAGCCCCGTATGGGTAAATGCTTATAGGTCCTTGAGTAGGGCGGGACACGTGAAACCCTGTCTGAATACCGGAGGGTCACCTTCGAAGCCTAAATACTCCCTAATGACCGATAGTGAACTAGTACCGTGAGGGAAAGGTGAAAAGTACCCCGATAAGGGGAGTTAAATAGTACCTGAAACCGAAAGCTTACAAGCAGTAGGAGGATTCTTGAGATCTGACTGCGTACCTTTTGTATAATGGATCAGCGACTTAGTATATCGTGCAAGCTTAAGCCGTTAGGTGTAGGCGTAGCGAAAGCGAGTCTTAATAGGGCGACTTAGTACGATGTATTAGACCCGAAACCGGGTGATCTAGCCATGAGCAGGTTGAAGTCGAGGTAATACTTGATGGAGGACCGAACCCACCTATGTTGAAAAATGGGGGGATGACTTGTGGCTAGGGGTGAAAGGCCAATCAAACTCGGATATAGCTGGTTCTCCGCGAAAACTATTTAGGTAGTGCGTCATATATTTACCTTCGGGGGTAGAGCACTGGATCGGCTAGGGGGGCCCAAAGCCTTACCAAACCGAACCAAACTCCGAATACCGAAGAGTATAGTATGGCAGACAGACTATGGGTGATAACGCCCGTGGTCGAGAGGGAAACAACCCAGACCACCATCTAAGGCCCCAAAATTGTAACTAAGTAGAAAAGCAAGTGGGGACACCAATACAGCCAGGAGGTTGGCTTAGAAGCAGCCATCCTTTAAAGAAAGCGTAATAGCTCACTGGTCTAATTAAGTGTCCTTGCAGCGAAGATGTAACGGGGTTTAAGTTACATGCCGAAGATGTGGATGCAGTAATGCATGGTAGCGGAGCGTTCCGTAAGCCTGTGAAGGTGAACCGTGAGGTTTGCTGGAGGTATCGGAAGTGAGAATGCTGATATGAGTAACGATCAGGAGTGTGAGAAACACTCCCGCCGAAAATCCAAGGTTTCCTGCGTAAAGCTAATCTACGCAGGGTTAGTCGGCCCCTAAGGCGAGGCAGAAATGCGTAGTCGATGGGAAACAGGTTAATATTCCTGTACCTGGAGGTAGTGACGGATGATGTAAATTGTGTTCCCTTAATGGATTGGGAATGCTGTGAAATTGTCCCAGGAAATAGCTCCTCCATATAGACCGTACCCTAAACCGACACAGGTGGATAGGTAGAGTATACCAAGGTGTTTGAGAGAACGATGTTGAAGGAACTAGGCAAAATGCACCCGTAACTTCGGAAGAAGGGTGACCTCCCTAAAGGCAACTTTTAGGAGGTGGCACAGACCAGGGGGTAGCGACTGTTTACTAAAAACACAGGGCTCTGCTAAGCTGTAAAGGCGATGTATAGGGTCTGACGCCTGCCCAGTGCCGGAAGGTTAATTGAGGATGTGCAAGCATTTGATAGAAGCCCCGGTGAACGGCGGCCGTAACTATGACGGTCCTAAGGTAGCGAAATTCCTTGTCGGGTAAGTTCCGACCTGCACGAATGGCGTAACGACTTCCCCACTGTCTCCAACGTCGACTCAGTGAAATTGAATTCTCTGTTAAGATGCAGAGTTACTACGGTTAGACGGAAAGACCCCGTGCACCTTCACTACAACTTTACATTGATATCGGTAATAATATGTGCAGAATAGGTGGGAGACTTTGAAGATAGGGCGCTAGTCCTGTTGGAGTCACCTTTGAGATACCACCCTTATTATTGCTTATGTCTAACTGTGGCCCATGAAGCTGGGTCCAGGACCATGTATGGTGGGTAGTTTGACTGGGGCGGTCGCCTCCTAAAGTGTAACGGAGGCGTGCGAAGGTTAGCTCAGATTGGTCGGAAATCAATCTTTAGAGTGCAATGGCATAAGCTAGCCTGACTGCGAGACTGACAAGTCGAGCAGATACGAAAGTAGGTCATAGTGATCCGGTGGTTCGACGTGATGCGGCCATCGCTCAACGGATAAAAGGTACGCCGGGGATAACAGGCTGATAGTGCCCAAGAGCTCATATCGACGGCACTGTTTGGCACCTCGATGTCGGCTCATCTCATCCTGGGGCTGGAGCAGGTCCCAAGGGTATGGCTGTTCGCCATTTAAAGAGGTACGTGAGCTGGGTTTAGAACGTCGCGAGACAGTTCGGTCCCTATCTGCCGTAGTTGTTGGAAATTTGACAGGATCTGCCCCTAGTACGAGAGGACCGGGGTGGACGTACCTCTGGTGTACCTGTTGTTCCGCCAGGAGCATAGCAGGGTAGCTAAGTACGGACAGGATAACCGCTGAAAGCATCTAAGCGGGAAACCCACCTGAAAACTAGATTTCCCCATTAGGATCGAGGAAGACTACCTCGTTGATAGGCTGGGTGTGGAAGCGCGGTAACGCGTGAAGCTAACCAGTACTAATAATCCGATTGATTTAATTTTCCGCCATTAATTTGGCATCACTGGGTTGCAATGCATGTGCAGAACTAAGTTTGTATGTATATTCATTGTCAAAGGTTAATTTATAAAAATAATCCTTTTTCAAGACTTTTTCATTGTTTTAATTTCCTTTATTAGCTTGGTGGCTATAGCGAAGGGGTCACACCCGATCCCATTCCGAACTCGGAAGTTAAGCCCTTCAGCGCTGATGGTACTGCATCTTAAGGTGTGGGAGAGTAGGTCGTTGCCAAGCTTATAAAGGAAATTAGAGTATTGCTATTCAATGTAAAATATATCATAAAAATAACCCACTTATTTAATTTAGAACTGAATTCAGATGAATTATATTGTCAAAAATCGGTTGCATTTGGAAATAGCTTTTAGTTGCTAATTATTAGATCAATTAAAATATTATATTCATATTTATACGTTATTGTTCTATGCTGTTAGCGTTAATTCAATGAACAATATAATGTATCAAGATTTTACTTTTGAATGTTATGTTTCTATAATTGATAAAGTCTGTATTTATAAGATGCTGGCAGTAGAGATGGATTAGATTAGGAGTAATCTAGCGAACTTCTTGACCATCCTAGAGAAATAGCAATAGCATTGGTGCTGGTATAAGAAAAAAAATACGCTTAAAGAGTTTTATGAATTTCTGCCTGAAATTAGAAATGGAGATGTTAGCTTTACTTCTAAGCAAGCAATAAAAAGTGATTTATAAAATTTTTCTGTCCTTAAAGAGTAGAATACAGCTAAAGATACCTCTCAAAGAAGATTTTAACAATATATATTTAATACTATAGCTGATAACCAAATTATTATTATCCATTCTTTATGTGTTTTACTGCTTCTATAATTTGAATATTTAGTGAATATTTGTCGGTGTAGTTAATGCTGGATTAAATTCAACAAATTTATTGTTGTTATAATACATCATATGATTTATGTGAGTCTGAATATTTTATAATTCGTATTAGATATCTTATTCTAATTGTCTATATCATCCTCCCAATATTCTATCCAATCACCAATTTGGTTCATATTTTCTAATTTAATATCACAAGGGAGAGTTGTTGTAATAATTTTTCTGGCCCTTTCTTTTGTTCGATCAAGGAGTAATTCTCCATATGTTTTTATAAGTAATTTTGAACAAGTGAGACTATTCATGTCATCATTATCAAATGAAAAATCGTAAGGAATATATTGTGATTTATCGAGAGCCGTATTCTTGAGTTCTAGAATTGCACGGAGCGACTCTTTGCTTTTGATCTTTGGACGAAATAGACCAATTTTTACTTGTTTATAGTCTTCAAAATATTCATCTAAATGTTGAAACCTTAATCCGTGTTTATTATCTGATAAGTTATTTGCATCCGAAACTAGTAGTAGTATTTCGCCTGAGTTACCTAAATGGTTTTTAGGGTATTTATAAACGATTTTTGCTCCAGCGAATGGGCAAGTTTCTACATCTTTAATCATTCTAGAAAAAAAGTCTTGAGAATCAGTAAGAATTATATCGCCAGTTTCTACACTGTTTTTTAATGTAATAAAGTCATTGTTGACCTTTCGATTATCGCAGTCATTACATTTTACTGAGAATAATAAATCTAAATGTATAAAGACTAAAACAAAGAGTAGAAATCCTACTGCATATTTTCTTTTATCTGAAGTTTGTTCTTCAGTCATTTACGCAGCTCCTGATATTTGTAGTAGAAATCTTTGATAGTGCATAAAAAATACTAGAACATATCCTGGTTTAACAGAAAGGAAAATCAGGAATGAAATATTTACTATTATTTGTGGATATAGACTCTTGAATTTCTTATCAAGTAGATAGACTAAGCTCATATAGAATATGAGAAATGTAAATAAATAATTTACAGGGTTTAGATAGATTATAGAACCAATACTTACTATTAGAGAACAAATGGTATATGGAGATTTTATTCCCTTTTTATCAAATGAAAATATAAATATAAAAAATAGGAAGACTGGAATTACATAAAGTGAAAAAATTTGGATGGCCATTTGAGAATAAATTGCCAGTATAATTATGCATATATAGAATGGTACATTTTTCATAATTCAAATTTCTTTTTATAAAGCTCTTCTACAGTATAATTTTCTAATTCTTCTGCTGCTACAATGCAATATTTTACATATATATTTCTGTTACCACATTTTATTATAGTATTACTTTTATATATATAGAACATTAAGATATCTAAGTCTGCCTTCTTAACAATAGAATCAACTCCTTTTCGGAATCTCTGTAAATTCTCATCGCTTTTATTTCGTTGCCCTTCAGGGAAAATTAAAAATGAGAATCCTGATTTTATTATATTTAGTGAGGCTGAGATAACATTTTTGTCTCCAGCCCAAGGGAAGGGTACACCATCTTCGGTAGCAACAAGTTTTTTTAGTACCTTAGAGTAAATATGCTTTTTCTTACCAATGCCTGATATATTATATAATTCATTAGAGTATAAGAGTTCTAACATTATTGGTATGTCATATATACTTTTATGGTTTGATATAATTATATATTGTTTTTGATTGTTAATTTCTTCAGTTCCAATGTTATCATATCTGGTTTCTAGTAACTCATTTATTTTGTGTATATATTTTACTCTGTCAATTTTACTTAGAAATAGTTTTAATGTATTCCAAGCTAGAGTTATTGATACTAAATTTATATATTTCATATTATATAAAGGCGCTTCATGAGTTCTAAATTATTTTTCTGTTATTACATTTAGAATGCCAGAGCTTGATGCATTTTCCAAGAAAAATAAAGTATAAGTATAATTCTTATTATAAAAATCTATTTTCGGTGGGTTATCTTGTCTTTGGGGAGTTGTCTTGAGAGATATAGCGTTCTAAATGATCCATTTTGCCTTTAGTTTTTATATCGCCAGTTCGCTCATTATTCTTTCGATCAATTATTTCTTTGAAGTCACTTTTGCTGATTTTATCTGCATAGGCTTCTGCAAGCAATTCTGCCATATCTTCTTTATACATTCCTCTATTTTCAATCAACTCTTCCATTATTCTTGTTTCTTGACTGTTTTTGCCCATTCTTTCTCGTAATTGATCCATATCACTTTTAGGGAATGTCCCTTTAACTTCACCGATTTCTAAGCCTCTATTCCTTAGATGTTCATCTCTTGCATTTTCAAGGCGCTCATTAGTTTTTGTCGGCCCGTTTTCTGGATCTTGTAGGTCAAGAATTTTTGTTGCTATCTTTGCTGCAGCTTTGCCTACAGTTTTTAGTTCAAATGCAGAGCCTAAATCTGGGTTAACAGGAGATCCATTGTCATAAAAGCCAATATTTTTCTTTCCTTGCAAGTCAGATACAAAAATACCATCTGCATAGCCAGCTCTTGATATATCTTTTCGTGCATTTGATAAATCTTTCTTTGTAAGATTATCTTTATCTACTGCCATAGTTACTTCAGGAGTAATTTGGGCATGAAGATACTGTTTCCCAAAGATTGAATCTTTAGACTTTAGAGAAAATGAGTCTAGTACAGGAACAACTCCAGCAGAATCAGCTGCTAAAGGCTCTTTTGAGCTGCTATTTGACAGGCGTAGAATTTGTCCTTGTGTGGTAAGAAAAACAGCAGCTTCATCTCCGCTATCAACAAATGACATTTTTCTTATTCCACGTTCTTCTAGTTCATTTTTTAACTGAGTTTGTAATTCTTTGTTTCTTTGAACTACTCCCCAGTTTTTGATGCCAAAACCTTCCGAATATTTTATTAATTCATCAAAGGATTTTTCTTCTCCTCTAATGTCATTAAGTTTTTTAGAATTTTTGAATGCTTTGTCTATAGCTCTAATCAAAAGGTTTTTTCTCTCTTGTCCTTGTGATACTTCGTCTAAAGAATTTGTTTTACTATGGTTAGCCATTGTTTTTTAGAATTTTATAATAATTTACAGTGAAATAATAACTTATAGAACTTAACAAAGCATTAATGTTTGTAAGAAAATGGGGCTATTTGATCCTATTTATCTATTTACTCGACCATATAAAGCGATCATGCCAATAATGTAGTAAACCTATAACTATCCAAAGTCTGATAATTACACCATTCATTCCCTCTAAATCCCCTAAGTCTTGAGCATCGTAGAAATGTGTTTCCGCTGCAATAAAAGCTGCTCCCATGACAGCTATAAATGCTACAAAGAATGAAAATACAATCAGCCCATGATATTTTACCTTTTCGACATGCAGAATTTTTGAAATATTTGTTTTCTCAGAATACCAAACAAGGGCACAATATTGAGCTGCATGAAATATATTTGTCGCGAGGAAAGCCATTAGGAAATCATCAAATTGCCAAATCATTATGCTACAAAATGCTGTAGTAGATAATAAGATCATTTTTGATGTGCACATTTTATACTGGTTATTTTTAACAAGTCGTCTGAAAGTATAAATATAATTAATTACTATTACAGCACTTATTGCAATAGTAATGCTTGCAATATATAACGAATTTGCTTCAAGCCATTGTGGAATTCCCATTATTATTGGAGTATGAGTGAACTCAAAAAGTTCTAAATAATCGAAAGCTTGGGAGTCAGTTATAAAGCCAATATGCCAAAAAATAGGGCCAGCATATATCACATAGTTAAGCATAATATCTTGTCTTCTACCAATTTCAACATCATTACCATGCTTATGATCATAGAATTTAGAGATGCCAAATGTTTGCATTGTGGTATGAATTATGTCCCATATTAAATCAATTGTTAGGGCTATGACAACTACCCATAGAGAGATATATAGTGAGAAAAATAACATGACTGGGACGACGGTAAATACAAACCAGAATCTCTTAAATATTTTAGGGTTTAGATATGCTCTGATAAGACCGGATCCGCCAGCTATTTCTATAAGTAAAAAGGCTATAGCATAGGCTTTAACTTCGTTATCTCCACCAAGATTAACATTTGTATATGCCCAATATGGTGTAGTAAGCGCTATCAGAAATGCGATTAATGGCATCATCAAGAAAAATATATTATCGTACCAAGCATTAACTATATATGTTTGGCGTTGAAAAACATTTTTGATTGCGATGTTCATATCTTCTACAAAATTCTTAATTATTTATATAAATAACATTCTAATATTATTTATAGCATTTAAACTACTAATCTGCAAATATCTATTTGTTACAATAAGTTAGATATAGGTTTATGATAATCATTATCTGTGCTAATATTCTGTTTTTAATAAGAAAGAAATTAATATTATATTTATGAAGCGTGTTGGACTTAGAAATAAAATAATATCACGTCACTGGAATGGTTTGTCGGATTTGGAGATTAAAAAGCAACTTCGTTGTACAAAACAGACAATTGATAAATGGTTAAAACCTCTTCGAGATACTTTACCAACTGAAATACCAAAACAACTTATTTCACTCGGCTGGTCACCTGGAGAAATAATAAGGGTACTAAAAATCGAAGAGGATGAATTAAAGAATACTTATAATATTGAATTTAAACCTCGTGATAATAAACTAATTTCGGATGAGGAACTTATAGAGTTCATAGATAATGAGACATCTACAAAGGATATCGCCGAGATAACTAACCAAACTCAAAGCTATATTAGTAGAAGACTAAATGATATCGGCTGGATAAAACCACCTAAATCGTAATAATATTTTAATTTATTTTGATAATATAACTCTCAATTACAAAAAACTAGAGCTGTCACATAGGTATTGTTATTAAAATAAGGAAGTTATAGAATCTATAGGGGTAGGCTTCCAGAACCCAATACAAGATGTTAATTAAGTTGACATATTTTTTCTACCAACTATAACCATAAAATAACAAAAATTTGTTAAAATCAGGCTTAAATATGTTAAAAACTATAAAAATAACTAATTTTCATAGTATTGGAAATGAGCAAGAACTTTCTTTTGAAATTGCACCTAAAGAAATTCTTGATAATTCTGCATGTAAAATCAATGACAAAACATCATTAAACTTAGTTGTATGTACTGTTGGTCATAATGCATCTGGAAAAACAAATACATTGAAGGCTTTAAATTATATTTGTTGGTTAGTTAATGATGCTTATACAAATTTAAAAAGTAGTTCAGGTACTATTGTAGATCCTCATAAATTGCATTCTAAAGAAAATACAAAATTTGAACTAGAGTTTTTTAATGACGGAATATTATATCAATATATAATTGAATTAAATAATCAAGAAATTATACATGAATATTTAGGTCAAAATATTGTTAAAGGTTTTTCACGTATATTTGAATGTACACGTAATGGAAATAATTGGGATTATAAATCACCTTCAATTAAAATTAATAAAGAAGATCAAAAGCGTTTTCAAATATTAACAAACATTCCTTTATTATCATTGCTTATAAGTACAGGGTATTTATCGCAAATTACTTTTTTTAATAAAATATTATCAAATGTTGTTAGGGAAGGTAAGGTTTCAGTGAATAGCTTTTCAAGTCCTTTTTATATTTTTAATAAATTAGAAAGAGATAATAACTTATGCAAAAATGTTTTATCTTATATAAAAGAATTTGATTTCTCAATTTCAGATTTTAGTTTTCAAGAAGTAGAGTTAGTAAATTCAACAAATCCAGATGTCAAAAGAAAAGAAGTGTTCCTAAAATGCCAACATGGAGGTATAGACAAAGGTTTTAGTTTAAACTTCTTTGATGAATCAGATGGAGCTAAACAAAGTATCTCAATATTAACAGAAATATTACCTATCCTTCAGTCTGGAGGGGTTGCAATATTAGATGAAATTGAAGATGGGTTACATCCAGAAATTATCCAGAAAATTATTGCATTATTTGAAAGAAAAAAAACAAATCCTAATAAAGCACAATTATTATTTTCAACTCATCAACATATATTGTTGAATGATAGAACAAAAACACAAATATTTTTTGCGGAGAAAAATAATGAATCACTTGAAACAGAGATATATCGCCTTGATGATATAGAGGGTGTTCGTAATGATGAAAATTATTTTAACAAATATACTGCTGGCAGCTATGGTGCAACTCCACAACTAGGTGTATTGTAGATATTTTATGGGAAAAAAGAAAAAAACTAAAAAGCAGAAAACAACAGTTTATGCGGTATTTGAAGGACAAAGAGAAGGTTTGTTCTTAGAATTTTTGAGGAATATTTATAAACCAGAAAATAATAATATTAATGTAACTTATAAAAATGCGAATGGAGGTGATGCAAGTACGATAATTTCTCTGGCACAAAATGATAGAAATCGTTCATTTGTATGGCTTGATGAAGATTTTCAAATAAATAACCCTCCCAGTAAAGGTGTTCGCAAAAATTTAGCAAACTGTTGGAATGTAAAAGATGACAAATTAAATAATTTTCTAGATTGCACTTTAGGTAATCTACAGTCTACTTTTAACAGGGAAAATAGAAGCAAACCTACATTAATAGTTTCTCAGCCAATTGCTGTAGAATCATTGATATTAACGATATTAGGGAAAGAACTACCCCATTCTCAAATGGATACTAATGCAAAGGGTGTCAAGAATCAGTGTAAAGATCTCAAAAATAAATTAGAATCATTCCTTGATGGATGTGATGAGTTGCAATATTACCGAGATAATATCAGCAAGGAGATGCTAGAAGAAAAATGCAATACCATCCCAGAACTAAATTTACTAATTTCAATGATAACTAAGTAAAAAACTTCATTCTCATTTTTATAGAAGTAGCAACCAAGTAACAACGATATAAAATATAACAAACAGAAAAGACCTGAAATCTTTTGTAGTAATGGTCGGGGCGAAAGGATTCGAACCTTCGACCCCCTGGTCCCAAACCAGGTGCGCTACCAGGCTGCGCTACGCCCCGACATTTTACTATTTAGATCAATAGGCAGGTACTTAAACCGTAAAAACAGTTAAAGTGCAAGAGAAATTTGTTTAAATATCAAAAAATATACTTAAATAGATTATATAGGAATATTTACTTCGTATATTTCGTTCTAATATTGGCTATAATCTACAGGCATCTAATATAAAAGCTGGATGATATTTGAGTAATCATCTGTCCAAGCTGCTGAATTGTCGTATTTTAATTCTGTCCAACCTTTATTTGTTTTAAAATTTGTTAGAGTTGCTTCTTTTTTGGCAAATACCACCCATTTCGCTCCTCTAACCTGATTCTCTGGATCTGGTTTGTGAATCTTTGTTAATGAAAAAACACCATGTTCTTTAGAAAGTTTTGAAAGAACAGGCTCTAGATCAAGATGTCTATTAGATATATGGAAGGCAATTAAGCCATCTTCGGATACTTTAGATAAATAAGTTTCCATAGCCTCCATAGTTAATAAATGCATTGGAATAGCATCTGAACTAAATGCATCAATTATAATTATGCCATATCTTCCATCTTCTTTTTTTGCAATCTCTAGACGTCCATCCCCAAGAATTATATTTTTGTTTGGAGGGCAGTCTGAGAGAAAGGTGAAGTAATCTTTATTAGATGCTATATTTATAACTGTTTGATCTATTTCAAATAGATCAAATTCTTGTCCTTTAACGCCATAACAAACTACTGTACCAGCACCTAATCCAATCAACCCAACAGGTTTAAGCGCTACGCTACTCTTGAGTTCAGCAAACACTTCTTCTAAATGAGCGTAATATGTAGTTGGTCTTAATAATTTTTCATTTTTAAGCTGTATTCCATGAACAGTAGTTCCATGCCATAAAGTATTAAAATCTCCACCTTGTACTCTTGAAACTCCAAAAAAGTTTCTTTCAATATGAAGTAAGTTACTTTTCCACGCACTTATTGTTGGAACAAGGGCTGTTTTTTCATCTGTTACAATTGGGATTGCAATAAAAAGACTTGCTATGCATAGTGCAAAACGTACAGGTCTTCTATGAAATTTATAACATAAGAAGAAAAATATTAAAATAAATACTAGCTTAAATGAGGTCCTTAAATCAATTGCAAATAACTCGTTATTAATAATAATTCCGTAAATTCCAAAATAAGCAAAAATAAATGCAAGGAAGGCTAATGGAATGATTATATCAAGTCTTTTTTCTTTTTTTGTATCCTTATATTTGCCGATTAGTGGTCGCATGAAGCATGCAAGTACAATTACTATATTGTACTCAATGATGGTATCAAAGATCACAGGAGCTATTAGTGAATTAAACATACCACCTAACACTCCACCTAATGAAATAAGTAGGAAAAATTCTGTTAAATATTTAGCCGAAGGTTTTGTTTTCGATAATTGTCCATGACAAACCATTGAAATAGCAAAGAACATAAATAAATGCAGGATTAGTAGCTCTTTTAAATCATTTATCATAAATATCAATAATATAGATACTACAGATGTCATTATTATTTGAGCATTTAGACTATTCTCGTATAAAGGCTGCTTTGGAGCAAAAGCAAAAACAAATGTTAAAAGATAAAGAGAAAGCGGAATGATCCAAATTAATGGAATTGAAGCTATATCTGTAGTTATAAAAGTTGTAACTCCCAGCATTAGACTTGATGGTACAAATGATAGTATTATCCAGTGTAGCTTTCTTTTTAAAGTTGGTTTTTCTTCTATTAATTCTTCTTCAATTATTTCTTCTTCAGTATGCTTACTAGTAAAATGTTTATGTAATAAAAAGGCTGATAAGGATATAAGTCCGATGAATAGGCAATATAATACAGACCAGAAGCTCATTTGAGAAGATGTTCTCATTAATGGTTCTAGTAAAAATGGATAGCTAAGCAGTGCCATGAAGCTACCTAAGTTGCTCGCGCTATACAAGAAATACGGATTCTTGGCGTGAGGATGTCTAATATTTGAAAACCAATTTTGTAATAATGGTGCGTTAGCTGACAAAAGAAAAAATGGAAGTCCTATCGATACTAATAAAACCGATAGAAGCCATGATATAGGTTGCTCAGCTGCTATAATATCTACAGCTGTGTTAAGTGATAAAGGTAGTGTCAAAAGAGATGTAAATAGCAGAATAATATGTAATTTGGCTTGTCTGCGTGCGCCTAAAAATTTAACCGATAAATGTGCATACAGATACCCTAGTAATAGTAATAATTGGTAAAACACCATAGATGCATTCCATACTGCAGGAGCTCCACCTAAGTAAGGTAGAAGAATTTTTGCCATCATTGGCTGTACTAAAAAAATTAATAGGGCGCTCGTAAATATGGTTAGCGTATATATTCTTGCCATGTGAAGTTATACCTTTAATTAATTAAGAGGATTAGATTACGTTATATATACTACGATATTATTACACCGCAGTGGAATGTTTCTTTTCTGATACAGAAAAATATTGATCAAATACACTCGCTACGATTCGAACTAAGGGATACATATTTTCTCTTATAACTATTTTTGAATTCTCTTCGCTAATGATATTGTCTGTCAATAAGTCATCAAGTAGTAGGCTATTTTGGAAAATATCATCTCTGGTGATACCCCATTTTTTAGTTATATCATTGAGGTCAACTTCATAATTACACATTAACCGTTCTATAATATCACGTTGAATTTTATCGTTTTTATCGACTAAGAAGCCTCGACTCGTAGGAAGTTTGTTAGCAAGTAAAGATTCTTCATATTTCTTAATCGATGTTAGATTCTGGATAAAACCATCTTCAAACTGACTAATAGAGGTTATGCCTAATCCAATCAGGTTTTTTGCGCTATCAGTCGTATATCCTTGGAAATTACGATGCAGTGTATTGGACTCTAAAGCTTTGTACATTGAGTCATCTTCAAGAACAAAATGATCTAAGCCAATTTTTTTGTAATCATTTTCAAGAAGAATCTCAGTTGCTTTTTCAAATAGTTCAAGTCGAAGATTTGTATCAGGAAGAGCGGATTCATCAATCATTTTCATGTGCTTTTTCATCCATGGTACATGAGCATATCCAAAAAGCGCAATTCTGCTGGGCTTAAGGAGAAGAGCATAATTAACTCCACGCTCAAAATTCTTAAGATTTTGAAAAGGTAAACCGTATATTAAGTCGATATTAATGGAATTTATACCTGCATCTCTACAGTTTTTAATAGCATCATATACTACATCAAATGGCTGAACTCGGTTAATAGCTTCCTGTACCTTTAAATCAAAATCTTGTACACCAAAACTCATACGGTTAACGCCATTTTCTTTATAGGCTTTTGCTTTTTCGACAGTTATGTTTCTTGGATCTCCTTCAATGGCAATTTCAGCATCATCTTGAATGTTAAAATTCTCGCGTATAATTTTGAAAAGAAGATTCGTGTCTTTCGGATTTAAAATTGTTGGAGTTCCACCACCAAAATGGATATGTGAAACAGTTATGTTTTCTGCTAGTAAATCTTTAACTTGCCTTATTTCTCTGGAAAGAAGATTTACATAATTTTCTACTGGAGAATATTTTTGGGTAATTCTAGTCGCGCAACCGCAATACCAACACATTTTTTCACAAAATGGTATGTGGAAATAAAGTGATACTGAGGAATTTGGTTCAATATTTGCAATTAAGGTTCTGTTATCCGATTCTTTTACGTTTTCAGAAAAATGTGGAGCAGTAGGGTAGCTAGTATATCTTGGTACTTGATAGCTATATTTTTCTATAACATTATTTATGCTTAAGTCATTAGTTGTTTTTATTTTCATTTTTGTCATTATCTCTAATCTGGTCTTTTAAACAGCTTTGCTCTTTATTGAGCTTATTTGTTCTTATGGACATATGAATAGTTCCATATAATATTATTATAGCTCCTACTATTGTATATACATCAATAATTTCATCAAAGAATAAATAAGCAATTATCGATGTAAAAATTAATGATGAAAAGGTAACTGGTATTATAGCTACAATATCCGCTTTTGAAAGTGCTTTTGTAACAGCTATTTGTTGAGTGAATGCAAAAAAACCGTGGAAGAAGACTAAATATAGCAATGATGGAGAAAATTCCTGCCAGTTATAAACAGCAAATGGTAGTGATACCAAAAAGGTTAGGGGCATCATGTAAAATGCAATTACAATAGGTTGTTCTGTTCTGGTTAAAAATTTAATGATTGTCCCTGCCACCGCAAAAATAGCCATTGCAGTAATCATTAATACTGGACCTTTGACGTAAGGTTCTATACCAGGTCTAACAATTATTAGCATTCCAATGAATCCTATTAAAAGAGAAAACCACGTATTTTTAGTAGCTTTTTCCTTAAGGACAATAATTGCTACTAAGGTTGCTAATGGAGGATTTGTATATGTAAGTGCCTGAAAAATTGGTAGAGGAAGTGTGGAAACTGCATAATATACCATTGAGAAAGCTGAAAATTCAAGTATTGCTCTAATGATATATAATCTAAGTTTGTTGGTCTTTATATGGTGGAATCCCATACTTCTTAATTTTAGTAATAAGAAAATTGAGCCGACAAACATGCTCATGCAGACTAGCTGCATTGGGTGTATTTCTTTTGTAAGTACTCTGGATAATCCTGCAATTATCGAGCTGCATAGTGATAAATACAGCATCCATAGAACAGCCTGAGTATAATCAGATAGATTCTTCATTATTTTATATATTATCTATCAATTTAAACGATGAAATGTTGTAATATGAGCATAACTGTTTCTTCTTCTTCCGAGGAGAGCCAACTTTCAATAATTTCTGCTCCAAAGCTAAGAACAAAAATTGTTAATATTACACCCATTATTCCTACAATAAGGCCAATTAATATTGTAAGTCCATCCTTACTTAGGAGTCCTAATGACATTATCAATATGCCATATCCAGGGGGGAGATTTGTGAGGGGTATTGGTATCGCTATGGATATTGAAAAAATAAACGATGATACTCCAATAAGTTTTTCCCAACCTTCAATATTGCTATTAATCATTCTGGGTTTTAAAAGTTTTTCAATTTTTCTTAATAGAGGAACTGCTTTTTCTATGAATTTTGCAAGTTTTGTTCTTTTGATTCTTTTGTTGCCTACCCATTTCGGTAGCCATGGTGAGTCCATTCCAAGAATCATTTGTATTGAAAAAATAAATAATGGTATCGAAAAAAAAGTTGTATATCCCGGAGGAGCGGGGAATGGTATGCATAAAGGTAAGGAAGAAACAGCCATCAATAATCCAAAACCACGTTCATTTAGTGAGTTTTTAATTTCTTCCACAGTTATCGTATCATTGTTGTTTCCATCAACAACTCTGGTCAATATTTCTGATGTGGGCCTTTTGTTCTCACTCATTATTTTCTTTTATATCAATAGTTAACATATCAACAGATATTATAATTCTACATTATTAATATTACAAAAACATGTCACTGTATTTTTTAGTAAGCATGCGATGGTCATTGGGCCAACTCCTCCTGGTACAGGAGTTATGGCATTTGCAACTTCTTTGGCTTCGTTAAAATCAACATCGCCAACAAGTTTATTCTTTCCGTCTATTTCTATTCTATTTATACCAACATCAATTATTGTTGCCCCCTTTTTGATCCAATTACCTTTGATCATTTGTGGTTTTCCTGCTGCTGCAACAATAATGTCTGCATTTCTACAAATATCTTCGATATTCTTCGTTCTGGAGTGAACTATTGTTACAGTGCAATTTTCATTAAGTAACAAAGAAGCCATGGGCTTTCCAACTATGTTAGATCTTCCTACTACAACAGCATTTAAACCAGATAAATCTTTGTAATTATCTTTTAACATAATTATACACCCAAGTGGTGTACAAGGAACCATTGCTTTTTGCCCTGTTGCAAGCAGTCCAGAATTATGTATATGGAATCCATCAACATCTTTTTCTGGAGAAATTGCATTAATAACGGCATTCTCGTTAACTCCTTCAGGAAGAGGTAGTTGTACGAGAATTCCATGCACATGTTGGTCCGCATTTAGCTCATGTATTTTTTCTATTAGTTCTTGTTGTGTAATTGAATCTGGCATTTTAAACTCAAAAGATGCCATTCCAGCTTCTGTAGTTTGCTTTCCTTTATTTCTTACATAGATCTCGCTTGCTGGGTCTTCTCCAACTAAAATAACGGCAAGGCCCGGTATTTTTCCTGTAAGTTCTTTTATCTTGGCTACATCTTCTTTTACTTGTTTTCTGATTTTTATAGAAAATTCTTTTCCATCAATTATTTTTGCCGTCATTATGTTTTTACTCCCTTTGTTGTCGAATATTCAAAGTGATATGCTTTATCTGGATATACTCTATTATATGCATTATGTGCTGCCATTGCTGCTTCAGAGAATCCGCATACGATTAGCTTTAGTTTTCCCGAGTATGTGTTTATATCTCCAACAGCGTAGATACCTTCTTCATTTGTGGTCATATTTGAAGGATCTACAGAGATGTTTTTATTATCGATGCCAAGACCCCAATTAGCTATAGGACCTAGTTCCATGGATAATCCATAAAAAGGAAGTAAGTAATCAGCTTTTAAGTCTTTGATTTCATTGTCAAAATTCTTAACTGAAACATATTCAAGCTTTCCATTACTGCCCTTAACGTCATGTAGTTGATATGGGATAATCAGCTCGAGTTTATTCTCTTTAGCTAATGCGTGTAATTTATCTGAGTTTTCTGGTGCGCAGCGGAATTTAGGTCTTCTATGTACTACATAAAGTTTTTCCGCAATATCAGAAAGTATTAGTGCCCAGTCAACAGCAGAATCTCCACCGCCAGCGATTACAACATTCTTTCCTTTGAATTCATCCTTCTTATTGACTAGATAATTAATTGTGCCTGATTTTTCGTAAACCTCTATACCTTCTATAGGTGGTTTGTTGGGGCCAAATGCTCCACATCCTGCAGCTATGATTATGGCTTTACATTTGATTTTATTTCCTTTTGAAGTTTCTGCCACCCAAGTTGTTTCATCTTCTTTATTAATAGACACCACTTGTTGCCCTAGATGATAAACTGGCTTGTATGGTTCTGCTTGTTTTTCTAGGTTTTCAATTAGATCTTTTGCGGATATGGAAGGGAATCCTGCAATGTCGTAAATTGGCTTCTCTGGGTAGAGTGCGTTGCACTGTCCACCTATAAAATCCAGTGTGTCAATTACGTGGCATTTCATGTTCATCATACCACATTCAAAAATAGAAAAAAGTCCAACAGGGCCTGCTCCTATTATTACAATATCTGTTTCATATATATTACTCATGCAGAACTTATATGTTATTGTTTTAAAGTGTGCAATCGGTTTTAATCTACATTTAATTATATTTATGATATAATGTGTTATGAGTGATTTTATATGGTTAGAAAAATACCCTAAAAACGTTGATTGGAATGAAGAAATTTCTTCAAATCCTCTTTATCAAATTATAGACGAGACTGTCAAAAATTTTCCAAATAAAGAAGCAATAGATTTTCTGGATTATAAGCTACAATATAAAGAATTGGGTTTACTGGTTAATCAAGCAGCTGAAGGCTTCAAAAGAATAGGTGTAGAGAAGGGGACGAAAGTCGGTCTTTTTCTGCCAAATTGCCCGCAATTTATCATATCATATTTTGCTATTTTAAAAGCTGGAGGAGTTGTTGTTAATTTTAGCCCATTATATTCCAAGCCAGAAATTGAGCATCAAATAATTGATTCGGAAATTGAGATAATAATTACCTTAAATTTACAGCTTCTATATCCTAAAATTGATGACTTAATTGGTAAGTGCGGAAAGTTAAGTAAAGTAGTTGTTGGTAAAATGGAAGATTTTCTTCCTTTTCCAAAGAGTTTCCTTTTTCCTATCTTCAAAAGAAAAGAGATATCTAAAATTCCTGATGTTATAAAAGGTAACCTGGATGGCTATATTTTTCCTTGGGATCTTCTTTTTGCTTATGGGGAAATAAAAGATGTACCTAGCTGCAATCCTGATGTGGATACTGCAGTTATTCAATATACTGGTGGAACTACAGGAGTATCAAAGGGAGCTGAGCTAACTCATGCAAATGTATATATAAATGCTATGCAGTCAGCTAATTGGTTTGGTCATATAAAAAAGGGTGAAGAAGCTATTCTTGGTGTTCTGCCATTATTTCACGTTTTCGCAATGACGACTATAATGAATTTCGGCATATCAAAAGGAATGAAAATAATCCTGCACCCAAGATTTGAGATTGATAAGGTATTAAAAGATATTCAGAAAAAAAGACCAACTACGATGCCGGGTGTTCCCACAATGTTTAACGCTATTAATCAGTTTGCTGATATAGATAAATATGACCTGTCTAGCCTTAATTCATGTATCTCGGGAGGAGCTGGTTTGCCTGTTGAGGTAAAAAAAGAGTTTGAGGCAAAAACAAAATGTATTTTGATAGAGGGCTATGGACTTACTGAAACCTCTCCAGTTGCTTGTGCGAATCCCGTTGATGGTGAGAATAAAGCTGGTTCTATTGGCTTACCTGTGGGGAAAACTATAGTAAAAATAGAGGATATAGATAATAAAGGCGTTTACTTGCCTATAGGTGAGAAGGGTGAGCTTTGCATTAAAGGGCCTCAGGTAATGAAGGGATATTGGAATCAGCCAGAGGAAACTGATATGGTTACTACTGATGATGGGTTTTTTAGAACTGGTGATATTGCAAGGATGGATGAAGATGGTTATGTATATATAGTAGATCGATTGAAGGAAATGATAATTTCTGGAGGATTTAAAATATACCCAAGAAATGTCGAGGAGGTTATTTATACTCATCCGCATGTTCTTGAAGCAGCTGTTATTGGTATTCCTGACGAGTATAAAGGTCAGGCTGTAAAGGCATTCATTGCTTTGAAGCCAGATGTTGAAATACATGAAAAGGATATTCATTTCTTCCTTAAGGATAAACTTGGAAAGCATGAGCTACCTTCAGAAATAGAGTTTCTTGATGAGCTTCCTAAAACAATGATTGGTAAAATTTCAAAAAAAGACCTATAATGATCTTATGGTGATTAATAAATATTATAATATTAGGTGATATTTATAAATAATTAAATTTATGGAGAATGATATGTTTAAAGCATCAACAGTTAATAAATACTCAATGTTTGTTACCTCTTTTTCAGTTGTAGCAATGATCTTAAGTCTTTTGTCTTTTATTGATAATTTGGATGCCTATTTGAATCCTGTAGTTTCAGACAAGGAAAAATTTACATATAATATAGTTACAAGTGAGGTATTTCAGGACTCTCTTATGTTAAAAACTCGTAATAATTATTTTGCAGATATGAAAGAGGATAATTTTGAAGAAGAGAAAGTATTCTTATATAAAATCTATGATAAGGAAATAAATGATGACAGGCCTCGTTATGCGTTGCAAACATTAGTGTATATTGTACTGTTTGGATTTGTATTTAATATGCATATACGGTTAGTCAGGGATAGTGGTGGTTGGAAGGTCTAGTGTTTCCAGTTTAATAGATTTCTATTTATGTCGTTGTTACATTATTTATATAGTGAGTAATAGTGGTTAATAAAAATGATGGTTCTAATTTAGCTGATCTAATAAAGGATATTAAAGGGCAATATTTAAGTTCTGATATTTTTCCTATAATTATTGCTGCTCCAACACAAAGATGCGGCACTACACTTCTTCAAAGAGCAATAAATTCTGGCAAAGATGCTATAATATATGGAGAAAATTTCTTCCTGCTTGAAAAATACCCATATCTAATTGGTGGAGGCCTTCAGAATTTTGAAGAAAAATCCGATATAACAAAGTCGGTTTTTTCTGCATTTGAGTCTGGTAAGGCTGGAGTTGACGCTACGGCATTATTTCCTGATTTTTATGAGTATAGTAAAAAAACTGTTGAATCATTGTATCTATTTATGGAGCATTACGCAGATCATGCGAAGAATAGCGGTTTCAAACATTGGGGGATAAAGCACCAACCGAGTAATATAAAGGGCTTCATAAATTTCCTCAATCTATGTCCTTCTGTTAAGATGGTATTTATATATAGAGATCTTCTCGATGTTGCGGCTTCATATAAGGCTAGATGGCCTAATTCTCTATCTACAGAAGAGGACTTAAGGCGTTTTGCTAATAGGTGGTCAGAAAATATATCTGCTATGAGGTTCTATGACTCTAAGCAATGTAGTATGTACGTTATTAAATATGAATCATTGATAGTTGATATTAAGGGGCATGTTGAGCAATTATCATCATTTTTAGATATACAAGTAGATAAGAAAATTTTCGATGAAAAGATCAATGCTCATTTTGTAATGGATGATATAACTAGTGAAGATATTAAAGATAGGGAAACTGATGGCAAGTATATAGAGCCAGTTAAGTTAACAGATTCTGAAATTAAGCTATTAATTGCGGAAACAAATGGCTTATATAAAAAACTAAAATACTAGACTACTTGCTCTTGGCTATCAATTTCAATTAATAGCTAAAAAAAAACAAAAAAATACTAAAATTATCAGAATCTTTTATTTTATCTAATTCACTGATATACAACAATATAGTCAAAGTATTTTGTTTCAAAATAAAAATAAAAGTGAAAAATATAAAAAAAAGATAAAATAGCTGTTGACTATATAAGAGTATGTACGTATAAAGCTCCCACACGATAGCTTCTTAGCTTAAGTGAAACGCAGTTAAGGTCTGAAAAAGATTACTAACTGCAAGCTTTTTAAAATTGTAAATCAGTAATGAGAAATGTAGGTGGCAAGGTCTGTAATAACAAACCGACGCTGCTATCATTTACTTAATGGCAAAACATGCAGAATAAAATTTATTTTATTCTAAAGCAGCGTGTGGTAAAAAATAAGTTCAATTTATTTTGAACATTTTACCCAAAATATTAACTTTGATTTTTTGGGATCAAAACTTAAGAGTTTGATCCTGGCTCAGAATGAACGCTGGCGGCAGGCTTAACACATGCAAGTCGAACGAGAACGCACCTTCGGGTGTTATTAGAGTGGCAAACGGGTGAGTAACATGTGGGAACGTACCTCAAGGTCTGGGACAACCATTGGAAACGATGGCTAATACCGGATGTGCACTACGGTGAAAAGATTTATCGCCTTGAGATCGGCCCGCACTAGATTAGCTAGTTGGTAAGGTAATGGCTTACCAAGGCTACGATCTATAGCTGGTTTGAGAGGATGACCAGCCACACTGGGACTGAGATACGGCCCAGACTCCTACGGGAGGCAGCAGTGGGGAATATTGGACAATGGAGGAAACTCTGATCCAGCCATGCCGCGTGAGTGATGAAGGCCTTAGGGTTGTAAAACTCTTTCAGTAAGGAAGATAATGACGGTACTTACAGAAGAAGCCCCGGCTAACTCCGTGCCAGCAGCCGCGGTAATACGGAGGGGGCAAGCGTTATTCGGAATCACTGGGCGTAAAGCGCGCGTAGGCGGTTTATTAAGCTAGAGGTGAAATCCCAGGGCTCAACCCTGGAACTGCCTTTAGAACTGATAAACTAGAATCTGTCAGGGGGTGGTGGAATTCCTAGTGTAGAGGTGAAATTCGTAGATATTAGGAGGAACACCAGTGGCGAAGGCGACCACCTGGGGCAGTATTGACGCTAAGGCGCGAAAGCGTGGGGAGCAAACAGGATTAGATACCCTGGTAGTCCACGCCGTAAACGATGAGTGCTAGTTGTTGGAATTTATTTTCAGTGACACAGCTAACGCGTTAAGCACTCCGCCTGGGGAGTACGGCCGCAAGGCTAAAACTCAAAGGAATTGACGGGGACCCGCACAAGCGGTGGAGCATGTGGTTTAATTCGATGCAACGCGAAGAACCTTACCACCTTTTGACATCTTGATCGCCGGTCACATAATGGTGACTTTCATTTAGTTGGATCAATGACAGGTGTTGCATGGCTGTCGTCAGCTCGTGTCGTGAGATGTTGGGTTAAGTCCCGCAACGAGCGCAACCCTCATCCTTAGTTGCCAACGGGTAATGCCGGGGACTCTAAGGAAACTGCTCGTGATAAGCGAGAGGAAGGTGGGGATGACGTCAAGTCATCATGGCCCTTATAAGGTGGGCTACACACGTGCTACAATGGCAGGGACAATGGGACGCTACCTCGCGAGAGGATGCAAATCTCAAAAATCTGCCTCAGTTCGGATTGGAGTCTGCAACTCGACTCCATGAAGTCGGAATCGCTAGTAATCGCAGATCAGCATGCTGCGGTGAATACGTTCTCGGGTCTTGTACACACTGCCCGTCACGCCATGGGAGTTGATTCTACCTGAAGCCGGTAGGCTAACCTTTTAGGAGGCAGCCGTCCACGGTAGGATTAGCGACTGGGGTGAAGTCGTAACAAGGTAGCCGTAGGGGAACCTGCGGCTGGATTACCTCCTTTAAAGGATAAGTCCTGGTTAAAGATTCAAATTTATTTGGATTTTTCTTGGACATATCAATAAACAAGACTTTGCCACCTTCATTTCTTATATACTGATATAACGATTTATCATCCTACTCCCCGTAGGAATTGATAGAAGCCTCCGCTACCCTCCTGCGGGGGCTTTTTTTAATGCTTTTTTTAGATAAAATATAATTCTACTTTTTATATTGTAACCCATGCCGGACTAAATATCTGTTTGCTGTGATAGTATCTATGTTTGCTGGGGGCGTAGCTTAGTAATCATGGCAATTTATTTATACTAATCTCGCTGGGTGCACTAATCTTTCAGAATTGTATATAATGGTGTAAAAGATAGCTGTTTGTCCTTGTAGTTCAATTCACATTTTGCGTACTTTAATGCGCAATTATAAATTTAATACATAGTTTGCTAGATAGTAATCTTTATACTGATTTGGTGTTTTTTTCAATTTGGGAATTTTTTATTTGAGGTATAAGCTATAATATCTAACAATCACCAATATGGTGTCCTAAGGTTAATTAGGACTTTTGTAATTTGCTACTAAAGATCAATTAATTAGATATAGATAATATATTTTTATATTAATCACACAAAGTTTATCGACAAATTTATTAATAAATTGCCGCTGATAGCCTGTTGCTTACGATTATAGGTCTGTGTTTACTCTGTAGGAGTAGAGTCCTCTACTGCTGTATCATTCTTGGTTTCGGCAGGTGCAGCAACTGAAACTCCAACCATAGCTGGGCGTAGTAATCTATCTTGAATAGTGTAGCCAGATTGCATAACTTGTATAACAGTATTTGGCTCTGAGTTATTATCAGGTATTCTAACTACTGCTTGATGAAAGTTGTGATTAAATTTTTCGCCCATAGGACTAATTGATTTTATTTGCTGATTTTCAAAAGATTTTAAAAGCTCGCTTTGTGTCAGCTTTACACCTTCCATCACATTCTTTAGGAGATCATTTTTTTCAAGGTCTTCTTGGGATATGCTTTCTTCTGCTCTAGTAAGGTTTTCATATACTGCGATCATATCACGAGCAAAATTAGTAACTCCATATTTTCTGGCTTCAGAAACGTCTTTTTCGGTGCGTTGTCTCAAATTTTGCATTTCTGCAAGAGTACGTAAAAGCTGATCTTCCAGTTTTTTAATTTCTTCATCTTTCTGAGAAACAATTGCAGCAGGATCATTATTTTGATTTTCTTCTGTTGCTTGTTCCTCTTCTGAGAAATCTAGAGAATCAATATTATCAATCTCAGTATTTGCATCTGAATCTTGATTGTTCGAGTTTAAGTCCTCTACGTTGCTATCATTATTTGTAGCATTCGATGTGTTTTCTTGATTTGTCACTTTCTTTTTTCCTTTACCGTTTAAAATTTCTTCAACTTCTGAAATATCTTCAATTTTTTGAAAAGCTTTAAAAAGATTATCATCTAACTTATCAGTCTTTTCTTCTATTATTTCCTTTTTTATTTGTGTATTTGACATAATTCCCCACTTTTGTCTAATATATGCTATTTATATATATAATTTACTTGCATTGAGTTTCAATAGCATAATAAAAAATAATTATAAAAAATTTATGAGGAACTATATGCGACCATCTGGAAGAAAATGCAATGAAATTCGTAAAGTTAACATTGAAATAGGTGTTAGTGATTATGCTGAGGGGTCATGTTTGATTTCTTATGGTAATACGAAGTTATTATGTACAGCGACTGTTGAAGAAAGAGTTCCTCCATTTTTGCGTAATACCAATAGTGGTTGGGTAACGGCTGAATATGGAATGTTACCACGTTCTACTCATTCTAGAATGGGCAGAGAAGCGGCAAGGGGTAAGCAGGGTGGTAGAACACTTGAAATCCAAAGGCTGATAGGCAGGTCGCTTAGATCGGTTGTAGATTTAAAAACACTAGGAGAAAGGCAAATAATAATCGATTGTGATGTTATTAATGCAGATGGTGGAACAAGAACTGCGGCTATTACTGGTGGATATATTGCTCTTTATCAAGCTGTTGAAAATTTAAGAAGTACATATAGTATTAAAAAGAATCCTATCACTAAACAATTGGCTGCTATCTCATGCGGAATATATGAGGGCGAAGCAGTTGCTGATCTGGATTATGCTGAGGATAGTAATGCTCAAGCTGATGCAAATTTTGTTCTTACTTCATGTGGAAATATTGTTGAAATACAAGGGACTGCAGAAGATAGCCCGTTTTCTGAAGATAAATTTATGGAAATGCTAACGCTGGCAAAGAATGCTGTCTCAGAATTAACTGATATTCAAAATGAGATTATAAATAAAATTGAAGGTAATGATCATGGTTAAATGTTCTGTGGTTGGCGCAGGAGCGTGGGGAACTGCTATTGCTACTGCTTTAGATAGGGCAGGAAGTGATGTCACAATATGGGCGTTGGAGGAAGAAGTTGTTGAATCAATAAATTTGCAAAATGAAAATACCGTTTATTTGAACGGTGTAAAATTAAGTAAAAATATTAAAGCGACTAATTCATTTGAAGAAATTGGTAACGCAGAACTTATATATTTAGTTAGTCCTTCGCAATTTGCTAGGGCAACATGCAAGCAACTTTTAGATGCTGGTCTTAGTAAGGATATTCCTATAGTTATATGCTGCAAAGGAGTTGAAAATAATACCCTTATGCTAATGAATGAAGTTGTTAAAGAAATACTTGATAATAATATTTGTGTAATGAGTGGGCCAACATTTGCAAGTGAAGTCGCAAGAGGGTTACCTGCGTCTGTTAGTTTGGCTTGTCAAGAATTCTCAATTATTGATCTTATCTGTAGATCTATAGAATCAGAGACTTTCAAGATATTTCCTACAGATGATATAGTTGGAGCTGAGGTTGGTAGTGCTATAAAAAATGTGATTGCAATAGCATGTGGTATAGCTGAGGGATCAGGTTTGGGTGAAAATGCTAAAGCTGCACTCATGGTTCGTGGACTTAGAGAAATGAAAACTATATGTTTAAGGAAATCTGGCAATCCAGATACTTTGATGCAGCTATGTGGTGTGGGTGATCTTATTCTTACTGCAAGTAGTCAAGAAAGCCGTAATTTTTCATTAGGTTATGAACTCGGTCAAGGAAAGACTCTTGAGCAAATTATGGAGAAAAGAAATACTGTTGCAGAGGGCGTAGCTTCCAGTGAATCATTGCATATGCTATCGGATACGCTAAATATTGATCTTCCAGTATGTGAAACAGTTTATAAAATAGTTCATGGTAAAGAAGATATCGTAAAAACAATAGGTTCTTTGGTCAAAGAAAGTTAGAATTAAGTATATTGAAAATATTTTAATAAAATTTTTGATAAAATCTATTTTATCTGCTAGAATAAACGCGGTAATTTGTTTATGTAATTTTAGAAGGGTAAATTATGTCAGAATTTGGACGATTAGAGACTGATCCATTGTTCCTTGCGCTAACTAGACCTACCATTGTTATGGGGGTAACGTATTCCTGGCTTTCATTAGAGGGATTCGCATCATTTATTTATTTTATTCAAACTAGTAAATTCCTTGGGGTTTTTCTTATTTTTGCAACTTCGCATATAATTGGTGTGATGATATGCAAGAAAGAGCCTAGATTCTTGAAAATAGCTGGTGTTTGGGCAAAAGTTAACGGTAAATGTAAAAATCGTCTTTTCCATAGTAGTACCAGCTCATACGATTTGTATTAATATGAAATTAAACAGAAGAAAAACTTTAAAACATACATATGCAAAGAATGAATATTCTGAATCGAATTTTATTCCTTATGAAGGAATGTACAATGAGAATATATTAACAACTAAAGATAAAGAATTATTGGTTGTTCTCCGCGTTAGGGGGTTTTCATTTGAAACGGCAGATGATGAAGATGTGGATATGAAAAAGAATGTCAGAAACACTCTTTTTAAAAGTATTGCATCTGCAGAAATTGCCTTATGGTTCCATACAATACGAAGGAAAGAAGTAGCTCATTGTGATGGAGAGTTTAAAGGTAAGTTTTGTGAGTACATGGATCAGGCTTGGGAAAACAAGCATATCCAGAGTGAGTCTTTTGTTAACGAGTTGTACATCACAATTATCTTGAGAAAAGATACGCAAGGTGCTGCTGCGGGTATTAGTAACGTATTCTCTTCCATATCTAGTGCTGGAGACAAGGGGGCTGAGAATTATAAATTTAGACAAAGAGCTAAAGACATGGAAGAAATGGCAGTTAGGCTTGCCAGCTCTTTGAAGGATTATGACCCAGAGGTTCTTGGTGTTAGAGAGACAGACCATGGTGTTTATTCCGAGGTATTAGAATTTTTTGGTACAGTAGTGAATTGTGGAAATTACTCACCAATGTTGCTACCAAATTCTTCAATATCAAGTTATCTGCCGACTAATAGACTATATTTTGGTAAAAGAGCTATTGAAGCTAAAGCTCCCGATGGAAATAGTAAATTCGCTGGTTCTATTAGTGTTGTAGAATATCCGACTAAAACTAATGCTGGTATGCTTGACTCATTCTTGCAATTACCTTTTGAGTTAATTATTAGCCAAATTTATGAGTTTCAAGATAGGCAAAATGCTGTATCAAAAATGAGCCTTCATCAAAGAAGAATGGCATCAGCTGGAGATAAAGCGCAGTCACAAATGTTAGAGCTTACTGATGCTATGGATATGGCGTCAGGTGGTCATATAGCATTTGGTTTGCATGCCCTAAATATTCTTGTTATTGAAAATGACATGAAATCATTAGAGTCAGCTCTTTCCCTTTGTTATGGTGAATTGGTAAATACAGGTGTTAATCCATCTCGTGAAACATTTAATCTTCAGGCTTCATATTGGAGTCAGTTACCAGCTAATTTTGAATATAATGCAAGGGGTAGTTTAATTAACACACTAAACTTGGCTGGTTTTGCTTCTCTACATAATTACCCTACTGGGAAGGCTAATAAAAACCATTGGGGGCCTGCTGTTACAGTATTTGATACGACGTCTGGAACTCCATTCTTTTTTAGTTTCCATGTTCGTGATGTTGGGCATTCAACAATTATAGGTCCTACAGGTGCTGGTAAAACGGTATTAATGAACTTCTTAATGGCACAAGCTCAAAAATTTGATTGCCGAATGTTCTTTTTTGATAAGGATAGAGGTGCTGATATATTTATTAGAGCTTTGGGTGGAAAATATAGTATTATTGAGCCAGCAAGAGCTTCTGGTTTTAATCCGTTCCAATTAGATGATGATGCAGTCAATAGGACTTTCCTCTCTGAATTAATCAGGGTTCTGTGTCTTACAACACTTAATGAACAAATTAGACCTGAGGAGAATGACCGTATAGCAGAGGCTGTTGAAGGAAACTATAAAATGCCTTTAGCTATGAGAAAAATCTCTAATGTTGCCCCATTCCTTGGTCTTGGTGGACCTGGTTCACTAGCAAGTAGGTTGAAGATTTGGCATACGGGGGGTACTCATTGTGGCCTTTTTGATAATGATCTCGATCAGGTAGATTTTAGCACTGACATGGTTTTCGGTTTTGAGATGGCAAAATTGCTTGCTGATGGTCTTAGCTTGAGCCCTGTGCTATTATATCTTTTCCATAAAATTAATATCTCCCTTGATGGTACTCCTACAATTATTGTATTGGATGAGGCTTGGGCTCTTATTGATAATCCAATCTTTGCTCCAAAAATTAAAGATTGGTTGAAAGTCCTTAGAAAGCTGAATGCGATGGTAATATTTGCTACACAAAGTGTGGAGGATATTAGCAAAAGTGATATTTCTGATACTTTGGTTCAACAGACTGCTACACAAATATTCTTGCCTAATAATAAGGCTACAGATTCTTACAAAGAAACATTTATGCTTAGTGAAAGAGAGTATACTCTTATTAAGACGACAGACCCAGGTACCAGATATTTCTTGGTTAAGCAAGGTAAAGAAGTAGTCGTGGCTAGGATTGATCTATCAGGAATGGATAATGTTATTAATGTACTCTCTGGACGTGCAGAAACAGTTATACTACTCGATGAGATAATTGAGGAAGTTGGTGTAGATCCAGATAATTGGGTAGAAATATTTTTTGAAAGAGTTAAGTTAGTATAATGAGTATTGGTTTTGATAAAAAAATAGCTAAAGGTATGTCTATGTATAGATGTGCTTTATATTGTTTTTTTATTATTTTAAACCTATTCATAGTATCAGAATCTTATGCAGCCCCTCCAGCATGGGATGCTGCAAATATGTGTCGTTTTTATTCATATGGTGATGATGGAACTGGATCTGGTACAAATTATAGATTTCCTCCCAATACTATAGATGCAAGGACTGGAGAAGACATAAGTGATACTGAGGCAACTGGGCCTGTTCCATTTACTGGACTTACGCATCGTATAGTAGAGTGTATTAGGTCTGTGCTCTGGAGAGTTCAGGAAACTCAGTTAAATGATTTGATAGTGCAAGCAGGTAACTATGTTCGTGCTTTGATTACCTTGTATATTATACTATACGGTATAAAAATTCTTTTCGGTAATACTCGTAATGTCGCAGGGGATTTTCTTGTTTTTGCTAGTACAGCGGCGGCTGTACTGGTCTTTACTACTACTACAGAACTAAGAGACTATATGGAGGCTTTTTCGACTGTTCAAGAATCCTTTATAGACGCTGTCACAACAAATATATCTTTAGGGGGGAGGTGCGTAAATACGACACTTGATGCGGTAACCCTTTCTCCACCTGCAGATCCATTTGAATTTAATATTTGGCAAAAAATTGATTGTACAATAGTTAATATGTTGGGGATATTGCCCTATAGTAATGTTGATAATTATTTAACATGGGGTGGATTGTCCGGAGATGCTCCTCCTGGTGGTGCTAATATTTTGGTTGATCCATTCAATTGGGATTATAACGATTCAGGTCTATCTGGAACATATATTACAAGTGTTGTTATCTTGTTCTTCATAATGGGAGCTACAGTTTTTTCTTCTATTGGTATCATTATTTTAATACTAGGTGGTGCATTAGTAATATTAATGATTTCTGCTTTTGCCGAGGCCATAAGACTATATGTTATCGCTTTAATGTCTCTCGTATTTCTAGGTATGGTTGGGCCAATAATTATACCAATGGTAATGTTTGAAGCTACAAAATCGGTTTTTGATAATTGGCTTAGATATCTTTTTTCATATACTTTACAACCAAGTATAGCATTTGCATATTTAGCCTTTATGTTGAATATTTTAAATTTAGTGATTAATGGTGGAGTAACTCAGGGGGGAGCCACAAGTATTTTCTGGAATGGAGGTTTGTCAGCTCTTTATGGAGAAGTTCAGTCAGATATAAGAAATGCTGCTAATTTGAGTGAACTAAGTAAAGAGACTTCTATTATTGAGTTTGAGCAGACATCTGTAGCGGAAAGTAATCCAGAAGCATGTGATGTAACTAGTGGATCTACTGGTGGAAACTGTGGTAATATATATGCTACTTCTTATGAATTTAGCACCCAGCATTCTGAAAAGTTGCTCGCACTTATGTATTATCTACTGATAGTAACTCTTATATTGTATATAACTACTCATTTCCTACTTAATGTAATGAATTTTGGAGATAGGTTGGTCGGTTTAAGTGTAGATATTTCTGGACGTGCTACTAATATTCACAATAGGGCGTCTCATAAAATTAAACAAGCTATTAATAATGCGAATAATTAGGTAGGAAAGGTTTGATTAAGAATTTAAAAATATTTTTAATATTATTGGTAGCATTGCTTCCATTGAATTCTTGGTCTCAAACTATTGATGAAGTAAGAGAAATTAGCTATCCATTTGGAGATACTTATACAACATCCACGGGTACACCAAATTTTGAAACTATAAATGTTGCACCAGTAACATCAGCCACTATGGCAATTGATCCTGATGGTCCTTCTGGGCCTGGTCCATCATTTAATTGTGATTCTGGCCTTACAACATCAACGAATCAAAGCTCCATTGGGATATCTTCCAATTTAATGTCTTGTATATATGGCTTGATTGACTCTGTAGCACTGGGCTTTATGGAAAGGATTTCTGATAATATAACAAATACATTATCTGCTATTTTGATGATTGGACTTGTTATTTATATAGTAAGGATTATTTTTGGTGCTCAGCAGGCTGCTGCAGGTCCAACAATGCTTTTTACTTTTAAATATATATTTGTGATATTTCTGGCTACAAATCCAGTCACTCTTAATGATTTTAGGCAGGATTTTTTTAATTCTTCTGTTGGTCTTGGTTATGTAATGACTGAGCAGATATTAGGTGATCCAACTAACAGGTGCAATACTGCAGTATTTGATGCATCGGCAGGGCAATTTAGAATTTTTGAATATTTTGACTGTATAATACTAGACTTTGTTGGTTATAGAATAGGTCTTCCTGCGTCATGTACAAATGATTCAGGTGCCGCACAAACTTCTCCACCCTTTGCTGGTGTAGGGGAGGCTTATTATCCAGTCTGGCCTAATCTTAATTGTAATGGCGGTGATACAGTTGTTAATGCTGCGGAGCCATCAGAATTTAAACTTGTTGGACTTTCAATGCTATTAGCTGGTTTGTTTTTTACTGGTCCAATTGGTGCCGCTATAACAGTGTTGGTAATTTCTTTGATCATGAGTATTCTATTAGCATTAGTACAGTCAATGATGTTGTATGTAGTATCACTTTTTGCTGTTACTGTATTATTTGCTTTGGCTCCTGTAATGGCTCCATTCTTGCTTTTCGAGCAGACAAAATCAATATTTAGACAGTGGTGGCAGCATATAATAGTCTATTCTTTACAGCCAGTTATATTGGTTGCTTTTTTAGCTGTTACTCTAAGCGTCCTAGCGGATATAAGTGGTTTGATGCAAGATTTTTATACTAATGCAGATTTGCAGCAGAGTGGTACTAATGAAAAGAATGTATGCACCTTATTTAAGTTTTCAGATATAATCTCGTATGATCAATCTACATGGGATCCTGCAGATGTAACTGCCTATAATGATGCTATAGCAGATGCTAAGGCAGGAGGTGGTGGTGTCACTGGTAGTTCTGGGTTTTGGAATAGTATTCAAAGTGGTATTACAGGAGCCATTGATGCTGTAACAGGAGCAGTTGTTAATACTGTTACTAAGGTTAGTAGGGCTGTCACGGATTTCTTACTAATGGAAATGGGAATAGATGCTTTTGAGGTGTTCTGTTTGAAATGGCACTCAGGTCAATTGAGTTTGTTATTTGCAAATTTATTTGCAGGGTTCTTATTGTTATTATTAACTATTTCATTCATTAGAAGGGTTCCGGATCTTATTGATAAACTAGTTGCACCTGGAATTGTTTCAAGTATTGCACAATTTGCATCTACAGATGTTAGTAGATTAGGAAATGCAGCCATGGGAGCCGCCGCCGCAAGGTCAAGTTTAGGAAAAAGTGCCAACTCAACGGTAAGAAGGTAGAATGAGCTATATGGCAAATATTTTTAAAAATATTATTTTAATACTGTTTATTGGTATTTTATCTTCCTGTGGAGGGGAGGAAAGTGATGGTACGCCGCAAGATAGAGTGGAATCAACTATAACTGGATTGGTTCAAGAGGAGATATCTGGAAAGTGTATCTTTATAAAGGAAGTTTTGTTATTTCCTCCTCAGCAATGTTTTTTAAAAACTGATTTGGAAGCTGTTGTTCCAGCAGTTGATTTAACAAGATACAAATGCGGTAATTATACCAAGGCAGCTTGCTGCATAGATGATATTTTTAGAGTTCCGGATCTCGATATTGGCGAAGTAGGGATGGTACAATGGCTTGTTAAGCAGATAGATGATAACTTAGTGCCTAAAATAGGAGAACTGTATAATGCGCTTGTTGGTACAACTAACGGAGCCCCTTATGCAAATATTATATATTTAATGATGTCATTGGCTGTAATGCTATATGGCGCTTCGATTGCTCTTGGTTTAACGCATGCTAGTCCATATCTAGCATTAATGTTTTCAATGAGAATTCTTTTTGTAGTTGTTTTTGCCTTAAATTGGACAAATTTTGAAACAATTTTTATACGAACAATTGAAGATGGTATAGTTAAGGGCGTTAGTAATGTTGTTATTTCTGCTGTTGCAAATGAAAATAGTGGTGCTAATTTTGATCTGTCAGTTACTGAGCAATTTATTGCAATGGATCAAATGTTATCATATTTCTTCAACTGGAAATTTTTTCAGCTTATACTGGCTACATTAACAAGTGTTATGGGGTGGGTTTATGTTATCTTGCTTATTATACTTATGTTTGCATATGTGTTCCTTATCATTGAAGTAATTCAGCTCTATTTATATGCAATGTTTGCTAGGGCAATATTGTATATGCTAGCTCCAATATTTATACCGTTTATTCTATTGGACCAAACTAGATCTATTTTTGTTGGTTGGTTTAAGCAATTATTAAACTTTTCTCTTCAACCGATATTTATTTTTGCTTTCGCGGCATTATTTCATCTAATCTTTATGAAATACCTTACTGAAGGTGGTCTATTGCGTTTTGAGGATTATAAGATATGTCAGGGATATCTATTCACGATACAAAAAGGTTTGTTTGAGTTTTTCCCATGGCCTGAAATTACTGATGTTACAGAAACAGCTATTTCTGATTCCTCTGATATGCCTTTTAATCTGTGGACTATAGTATCACTATTACTATTGTCTTATATGATGAGAAATATGTTGCAATGGTCATCAGATCTTGCTGCTAGGTTATCGGGTGGTGTTGTTAATCTATCTGGTATTACAGTGCAGGGTTGGGAAGGCATGAAAGAAAACTTGAAAGTAGCTCCTGCTGCAATGATAGCATCAAGTAAAGGGCTTCTTCTTGGGCAAAGAACTGCGCCAGGCATGAAAGGAACTGTTTCTAGACAAAATGGTATAGTTGGATATCTACAGGGAAGAGGCACAGTTGGAGAAGGCTTTAGAAAAAGTGGTGGAGCTGCTTATCGGAAGCAAAAATCTAAAGCTGCACAGGCAGTTAGAAAAGCACTTCTTGGTAAATAGATAAATGAAATTTGAGATTTAATATATATGATTCAGATATTTAAAAGATTTTTTTCTTTTCTAGTTTTAATGCTAGTCCTATCGTCATGTTTATCTCCATCTACTGAGGAGGTTACAAGAAATGGTCAATGTATGAGTCTTACTGATGTTTTTACTATACCGCCACAAAAGTGCATCACTAAATCTTTTGCACTTGAGAATGAAGACCCAACCATACTAGGGGGCGGGGTATGTAAAATGATATGTTATGAGGGGCCACCGAAAGCAGTTAATGATTGTCCAGGTGGAACGGTTCCTGCATCTTCTATTGATCCTGAAGATGATTGTTGTAGATCAGCAAGCGGTGCACTAACATGCCAATTCCCATGGACACCAAAAGCTTCTGTAGGTACTACAACAAAAATTTGTAGAGCTGATATATTTGAAATAAGAACGAATATGACAACTCCTGGCGTTGGTGTCGTCGAATACATAGTTGATAGAATTGATAACATCATGAATGGCAAAACTGAAGCTATATACGAGACGATGGTTGGAGAGCCAGCAGATGCTGCTCTATTCCCATTAGAAAAGGCTATATATGCAGCAGTAATATTATTAATAACTATATATGGTTCCGTAATCGCGTTAGGAATAACGAGAGTTAATGGTTATACCTTTACCTTATTTGTTCTGAAAATTGCCCTTGTTTTATCTTTTGGATTAGACTTTGATTTATTTAATAGCTATGTAATCGAAACTATTGAAGATGGGTTTATAACTCCTATGTCAGATGTTATGACTCTAGCATTTGCAAGTGATCAAAATACAAGTGATACTTTTATTCAGATTGATGGTCTTATTTCAATGTTTGTAAGTAGTAATTATTGGAAAGTTATTCTTGCACTGCTTTTCTCAAGCTTCAGTGGAGCTGCATTTGCTGGTATTTTTGTTATGTTAATGGTTATGTACTTAACTGCTGTCCTAAGGGCTCTTTGGGTGTATTTAATTGCATTAATAGTTAGGGCATTTTTATTCTCATTTGCTCCAATATTCCTAATGTTTGCGTTATTTAACCAGACAAAAGGGTTCTTTGATGGTTGGGTTCAACAAATAATCAGTTTTTCATTACAGCCAATATTCCTCTTTACGTATTTGGGGATGTTACATTTGATTATTCGAGGTATGCTAGATACAAGTGGTCTTCAGACTGTGGCTATAGATCAGAGTCAGTATGGAGGAGTTATTAATGTATCTGATAGATTTACACAGGTTTGTTGGGATATTATAATTAAAGGAAGTTCATTTTTCGGTGACATGTATTGGTGGAGGCTAGAAAGTCTAGGTGGAGCTGTAATTGAAGGTAAAAATCCGGATGTTCCATTTAATTTTTGGGTAATTCTTAGCGTAGTTATCATAACATGGTTGATGAAAGATATGGCTAGATGGTCTGTGTCTATGGCCACATCTATTTCAGATGGTTTTATTAGTGCATCCAATGTGCCTGCTTATGGTGTTGAATCAATGAAGTCAATAGCAGGAATGAGTACGGCTTGGGCTGTTGGTGGTTTGTCTGGTAGTGTTATTGGAAAAAGAACAGCTCCAGGAATGCTTGGTACAATAAGAAGGCAAGGTGGAGCTGTGGGTAGAGCACAGGGTAGAGGAACTGTTTGGGGTGGTACAAAATCAAAAGCAAGCTCTGCTAATAAGAATCAGACAAACAAAGCTTATGATGCAATGAGAAGAGATCTTTTCTAAAATATGATAAAATTGTTATATTTTAGTTGAACATTTGTATACAAGGAACTATTCTATTAGTTAGTTAATAACACAACGGTATAAGTATGAAAAAAATCTTGGTTCTATCTATAATTTTTATGACAATAACTGGTTGTTCTTCAAAGCCTGTTCCAGCATTAAAAAGTCCATGTGTAGGTATAAGTGGAAGCCCATGTGGTGATAGACATCCAGTAAATGGTTATCTAGGATCTGGGTCTAAGGCTTCAGAAATAAGCTAATAATAATGTGGCTGTATATACGAATATTTCGTTTGAGGAGATCAATGAGATTGCCTCAAAATATCCTATTGGTAATGTAAAAGATTTCATTGGTATAACTGAAGGTGTTTCCAATTCCAATTTTCTATTGGTCACTGCTGACGATAAATATATCTATACTATATTTGAGGATGTGGTTAGCAAGGATGATTTGCCTTATTTTCTAGGGTTAATGTTGCATCTTTCTGGTAAGGGAATATCTTGTCCACAGCCTATCGCTGACAATAATAATGAATATATATATATCGTAAAAGATAAATCTAGTTTGATTACTTCTTTTCTTTCTGGGAAATCTACAAAAAGAATAAGTAATGCGCATTGTAAGTCTCTAGGTGAATCTATGTCTAAGATGCACTTGGCGTCTGAGGGATTTCAGCAGGAGCGAGATAATGATAGCTCAGTATTCTCTGTATGGGATAGAGTTTTTCCTCTAGTTGAAGATAGAGTTAATGAAATATCAATTGATCTAAAAGATGAGTTAATATCCGCTCATAAACTTATTGAAAGTAACTGGCCTACTAATTTGAGTAAGGGAGTAATACATGGAGACCTATTCCCTGACAATGTATTTTTCAATGGCGATGATGTATCTGGAATAATTGATTTTTATTATGCCTGTAATGATTATTATATTTATGATTTGTCAATTTGTATGAATAGTTGGTGTTTTGAAGAAAATGCATCATTTAATATAACGAAGGCTAAAAATCTATTGCTTGGGTATAATAATGTAAGACAGCTATCTGATGATGAATTGGAAAGCTTGCCAATATTATGTGCTGGTGCTGCTTTAAGATTCCTTTTAACTAGAATATATGATTTCCTTAATCAGGACGAATCAGCAAACGTAGTTGTTAAAGACCCGATTGAGAAATTAAAAATACTTAGATTCCATATGCAGGTTAAGACCGTTAGAGAATATGGTATATAATGTAATTCCTAAGGTCACTTATTGTAGGATATTAGTTAGTTAATAAATTTTGCCTCTATATTATTTTATATGAAAATTGACAAAAAATATTCAGTTAGTGAAAAAGTCTGGAAATCTGATGGAAAAGCTGCTTGGTATTTTGTTGATATTCCTAAAAATATATCTGAAGAAATTAAGTTTTTCTCCAGTGATAGTAGGTGCGGATGGGGTTCTGTTCGTGTAAATATAAAAATGGATAATATAGAATGGCAAACTTCAGTATTTCCAGACTCTAAAATGGGTATATATCTCCTGCCTCTCAAAGCATCCGTTCGAAAAAAAGAAAAAATTAAAGTGGGGGATGACATAATATTTACTTTAAATCTATTGGAATAAGATAATAATTTTAAAGACATCTTGCGGTAAAGCTTATTTTATTTTATACAGCTTTAAGAACTTAACAGTGATATGGGCTTAGTTTATAACATTTTTAATAATGAATAGCTGGCAAGTGTTCTGTTACCAAATATATAGAATTAAATAATGAGTTATCTATGTCATCAAATGCTGCCTTAAAAACTTCCAAACAGAACAATAGTAATGTTAGCCATAGCGATTTGGCAAATGCTATTTCCGCACTTTCAATGGATGCTATTCAAAAAGCAAAATCAGGACATCCAGGTTTGCCTATGGGAATGGCCGATGTAGCTACTGTATTATTCACCAAATTTATGAAGTTTAATCCAGAGAATCCTGAATGGGCTGATAGAGATAGATTCGTTCTTTCTGCAGGACATGGCTCAATGTTACTTTATTCATTACTATATCTAACAGGTTACAAAGATATAACATTGGATGAAATCAAAAAATTTAGACAATTAGGCTCAAAAACTTGCGGTCATCCAGAATATGGTGAAGCGAAAGGTATCGAAACTACAACTGGCCCACTTGGTCAAGGTATTGCCAACGCTGTTGGTATGGCTCTTTCTGAAAGAATGCTTTCTGCAAGATATGGCGAAGATATAATTGATCATTATACCTATGCATTAGTTGGTGACGGCTGCCTAATGGAAGGTATTAGCCATGAAGCTATATCTTTAGCTGGTCATTTAAAATTATCAAAACTAATAGTTATATTCGATGATAATAAAATTTGTATCGATGGCCCGACATCTATGACTGTTTCTGATGATCAGTGCGAAAGATTCAGAGCTTCTGGATGGGATGTCTATGAAATAGATGGGCATGATGAGAAGGCAATTGAGCTTGCTCTAACCGAAGCTAGAAAGACTGATAAGCCCTCAATGCTTGCTTGTAGAACGATTATTGCGAAAGGCGCTCCAACAAAAGCTGGTACATCGTCTAGTCATGGTTCTCCTCTTGGTGATTCAGAAATTGAAGGGGCAAAAGAAAATCTTGGTTGGGAACATGAGCCATTTTTCGTTCCTGACCATATTTTAAAGGAATGGAGAAAATCAGGAAAAAGAAATTTTGATACATTTTCAGCTTGGAACGATAGATTCGATTCTTTAGATGATTATGAAAAGCAAGAGTTCCAAAGAACTGTATTGGATAAAAAAATATCTGAAACATTAGAGAAATCTATAACTGATCTTAAAAAGGATTTTGTTGATTCTAAATCAATGGCGACACGAAAGTCATCAAGTGTTTGCTTAGAAAATATAAGTAAATTTGTTCCTGAGTTAATTGGTGGATCAGCTGATTTAACGGGGTCAAATCTTACTATTACACCAGCTATGGAAGCAATTACCGCTGAAGATTTCTTAGGCAGATATATCTATTATGGTGTTAGAGAGCATGCAATGTGTGCCATAATGAACGGAATGGCGTTACATGGCGGATTTATTCCTTATGGTGGAACATTCTTCGTATTTACGGATTACTGTCGTCCAGCTATTAGAATGGCTGCTCTTATGAAGCAAAGAGTTGTATATGTTATGACTCATGATTCAATCGGTCTTGGTGAAGATGGTCCTACCCATCAACCAGTTGAGCATCTTGCATCATTACGTGCGATGCCTAATCTTTATGTATATCGTCCTGCAGACGCAACTGAAACTGCGGAATGTTGGCAGTTATCATTAGAGAAAGATGATGCTCCATCAATGCTCGTGTTAACAAGGCAGGGTTTGCCTAGTGTTAGGAATGAGTATATTAAAGAAAATAAATGTAAAAAAGGTGCTTATATATTATCTGATTCTGAAACTAGCCTTGGTGATGCGAAGGTTACTATAATTGCTACTGGTTCAGAGATACAAATAGCATTAGAATCTCAGAAGGATCTACAAAGAGATGGTGTTGCTACTCGAGTAGTTTCAATGCCATGTACTGAATTATTTGATGAGCAGACTGAAGAATATCAAAATTCTATAGTTGGTGATTCAAGTTTGAAAGTTGCTATAGAGGCAGGTATTTCATTAGGATGGGAAAAATATATTGGAAGGGATGGAATCTTTGTTGGTATGGATAGTTACGGTGCTTCAGGACTTGCAGAAGACTTATATGCTCACTTTGGAATAACTTCTGACAATGTTGTAAAGAAAGTTAAAGCAAAATTATAATTCTCTAACTACTAGTTGGAAGTGATAAAGTAAGCTGACCCCGAGAACTTTGCTGGAGTGCAAAGGGGGGGGGTGGCTTACTGAAAAAAGGATAAGTTTATTTCTTAAGGAAATATTCCGGTTCATGTAATATGCCATCTTTATCTTCACAAAATGCTTCCGTGTCATTTGTGATAATGCAATAAAGATATAATACTGTGATTGGCATACCTATTAGAGAACCAAGAAATATTATAAGCTCATTGTAATCATAATAACATCCAATTAATATAATAATAATTGAAAATAGTATATTGATTATTCTAAACTTACTTCTGAAAAAGTGCTTTATTGCTAATTTTAGAATAAGCATTTTAGGTCACCTTATATGTAAATAGGTATAGAAAATACCTGTAGTTAGAAATTTGTTAAAAAACAAAAATAACAAAAGCTACGTCAAATCTATCATCTATAAGGCTGTAAGTCAATAATGTGGGTGTTATTATTGGGGTTAATTGCTACAATTAATTTATGTTGTGAATTTAAGAAAAAAAAGAAAAGAATCCCCAAGAACTTATAAAAAGTTCACTTTATAAAAATATAAAGGGGGGATTCAATTTCTGTAAATGGTTATTGAACTACAAACTTAATTGTATCATCCATTAGTACCGTTTTAACAAGACTACTTGCTGGAATAGGTTCATTAAAATCCAAGTGAATTTTTTCTGGTACAGTTTTTCCATCGTTAGTATTTGTGATGTAAAGAACGTTATGTTCTCGATCAAAATAACAAGCCAGTGAGTAATAATTAAAACCACTTTGCTTGTTTATAAAAACTAATGAAGGTCCATCTCTATGATCTAATACAACATGAGTTGGTATTCTGTACTCAGTTTTTCCATTGGATTTATCTATTAAAACAGGTAGATATACAGTTTCAACAGTTATAACCTCCCGTGTAACAATACTATCTGAAACAAATGATGAATCAAAAAGCTTTGCGTCGGGGAATATAGCTCCTTCGTTAAAATTATCGGGATATTTTTTCGTAACTTCTGCAAACGAATTGTTGGCAAAAAATAGAAAAGATAAAACTAAAACCACAACACTTTTTGTTACATTTTTCATTGCTATCTCCTTTTGAAGATATTGAATAACGCTAAATGAATTACAAAGTATATATTCACCTATTGTCGCGAATAGGAGGATAAAACATATATAAAGAGTGAAAAACACTTAAGACGTTAAATTTAAGATACTTAAAGATACGACAAGAATATGGCAAGATTATACATTAATATGCCTTTTTGGCAATATGAAAAAGCTTATGGTTGTACGCTATATAAATAATGAATAAATCTTTTATGTTTTTGCTAATTATAAGAACTATCCACTTGAATAAGAGAATTAAATATGTATGTTCGTAACTATTATTTGTTAAGCCTTTTTATGGGAAATTAAATGACAGTAAAAATAGCAGTTAATGGTTTAGGGCGAATTGGCCGTTGTGTAGTTCGTGCTTTGATAGAATCTCGTCGTGACGATATTGAGCTTGTTGCCGTAAACTTTCGTAAAGATTGGGAAGAAAAAGTTCATTTATTGAAATATGATTCGACTCATGGAACATTTAACGCTGATGTATCTGGTAATGAAGATAATCTTATCATTAACGGTAAAAAGATCGCTATTTTTAATGAGTCTAATCCAGAGGATATTGCTTGGAGTAAGGCTGGTGTTGATGTCGTACTAGAATGCACTGGTGTTTTTAAAAAACATGTAGATGCTTCAAAACATTTAATTGGTGGAGCAAAAAAAGTTCTTATTTCTGCGCCATCACCTGACCCTGATTCTATGATAGTTTACGGGGTAAATAATGATGTTGTAAAACCAGATCATAAAATTATATCAATTGGTTCTTGTACAACAAACTGCTTAGCTCCAGTTGTTAAAGTCCTTAGTGATAGAATCGGTATAGATAAAGGTTTCATGACAACAATTCATGCCTTTACAAGCGATCAGAACATACTTGATAATAATCACAGAGATTTAAGAAGAGCAAGAACAGCAACAGCTTCAATGATTCCTGCCTCAACAGGTGCTGCAAAAGCTTTGGGTATTATATTGCCAGAACTAGCTGGAAAAATAGATGGCACAGCCGTTAGAGTTCCAATACAAAATGTTTCATTTGTAGACCTTACCTTTGACGCAAGTAAAAATACTTCTGTTGAAGAAATCAATAATGCTCTGAAAGAAGTTTCTGAGAATGAAATGAAAGGCGTTTTAGGATTCAATACTGATCCTTTAGTCTCAATTGATTTTAATCATAGCACTGAAAGCTCAGTTTTTGATGCTACTCAAACATATGTGGTAGAGGATAGGTTCTGTCGTGTTGCTGCATGGTATGATAATGAGTGGGGCTTCTCTAATCGCATGTTAGATATTGCTGCCCTGGTTGGGTAAAGTGGTTGGATAATATTTACATTAATTATTGGTAAATTAAATCTTTTAGTATATATAGGTTCGACGGTTTTTGATTTGTTGTATGCTTGTTATATTATACGAACAAAAACGCAAATAAACTATATGTAAGAATTTGAGATGCTGGTATTAAATACACTTAAAGACTTAATAGATAATAATAACTTAGAGGGTAAGAAGGTTATTATCCGTGTTGACTTTAACGTTCCGATTATCGGCGGTAAAATAGCTGATATGGCTCGTATAGAACGCACTATACCCACTATAAAAGCACTTACAGATGAGGGTGCTAGAGTTATAATAATCTCTCATTTCGGCCGTCCTAAGGGCGAGTATGATACAGACTTGTCGCTTGCACCAATTGCTGATAGCCTTTGTGAGTCAATGGGTGGTGTTGAAGTTAAGTTCGCTGTTGATTGTATAGGCTCACGAGCAATAGATTCCGTTGATAATTTAGCTAATGGCGAGATCGTTGTACTTGAAAATCTACGTTTTCACAAAGAAGAAAAGGAAAATGACCCAGATTTCGCAAGGCAACTAGCTGATTTAGCAGATTTTTATGTAAATGATGCATTTTCATGTTCGCATAGAGAACATAGTTCTATTGTTGGTATTTCTGAATATATCCCTGCATATGCTGGTATATTGTTGGAATCGGAAATATCATATTTATCATCATCATTAGAAACTCCAGATCATCCCGTTGCTGCGATGGTTGGTGGCTCAAAGATATCTACAAAAATTGAAATGTTAGAAAATCTTGTTCAGAAAGTTGACTATCTAATGATTGGCGGCGGAATGGCTAACACTCTTCTATACGCTAAAGGTTTTAAAATTGGTAAGTCAATATGTGAGAAAGACTTAAAGAAAACAGCTATTCGAATTTTTAAAAATGCCGAGGAAAATAATTGTAGAATTATGCTTCCAAGCGATTTAATCGTAGCTAAAGAACTTAAGACTGGTGTTGAGTGTGAAATTAGTTTTCCTGATGAAATTCCTAAAGATGGCTGCATTTTTGATATTGGCCCTAGAACGGTATATGAGTGGGCTCATGAGATTGAAAAATGTAATACTGTAGTTTGGAATGGTCCAGTTGGTGTTTTTGAAGTCAGTCCATTTGATGTTGGTTCAATCAGTCTTGCGCGCGTTATAGCTGATTTGACTAAAAATGGCGGATTAAAATCTGTTGCAGGTGGTGGAGATATATTAGCTACTCTTACTAAGTCTGGGTTAAGAAATCATTTTACATATGTTTCTACGGCAGGTGGTGCATTTCTTGAATGGCTTGAGGGAAAAACACTTCCTGGAATCAAGATTCTTTTAAAGTAGATATATGAGCAATTTTGTTATTGAAATTAGCAGTCTTTATGATTTAGATAATTATAGAGACTTTATTGAAGACTCAGAGCAAAAAATTATTATAAAAAATAAAAAGAATACTATTTATAGTCTTGGATTTCCATATATTGACCTTATGCTAAAATCTATAGCCAAAGAATATAAAGATAATATTGAAATATATATCGATATTGGTGATGATGCCGCCATTGCTGCACATGGAGTCGAAAAAGGCTATAAGTCAATCATATTTAATGGTGATGATATTATAAAAAATAAACTAGAATCTATTGGCGAAATAATTGGAAATAAGGTAAATGTTATTAATGAAATGTTGGCTAATGTTGTGTTTTCTGAAGATGAAAGAAAAATTATATTTTTAAAATAATGAGGTAGATATGAAAGTAACTAGAAAAGTAAAAAAGATTTTAAGCAATTATGAAGGTGATAATGCTGGTACAAAAACTAAATTAGCAAATATCCTTATGCATGGTAAACTTGCGGGTACTGGTAAAATGATCATCCTTCCTGTAGATCAAGGTTTTGAGCATGGGCCTGCACGTTCATTTGCTCCAAATCCAGCTGCTTATGACCCACATTATCACTATCAATTAGCTGTAGATGCAGGTCTTAACGCCTATGCAGCTCCGATTGGAATGCTAAGTGCTGGTGCAGATAGTTTTGCAGGACAAATTCCAACTATATTAAAAATGAATAGTGCAAATTCTTTGTCAAATATTTCTAGTGGCGATCAGGCTGTAACCGCATCTGTTGATGATGCCTTAAAACTTGGTTGTTCTGCAATTGGATTCACAATATATCCTGGCTCAGACAATTGCTATGCGATGATGGAAGAATTCCGTGAGTTATCAAAAGAAGCTCGTGATAAAGGTCTAGCTGTTGTTCTATGGTCTTATGCTCGTGGTGGTAAGGTTACTAAAGATGGTGAAACTGGTTTTGATACAATTGCATATTCAGCTCATATGGCAACTCTTTTAGGTGCGCATATTATTAAAGTTAAGCTTCCAACTGATTTCCTTGATTTACCTGAAGCTAAAAAGGTATATGAAGCAGAAAATGTTGCTAGAGATGATTTAACAAAACGAGTAGCGCATGTTATCGAAAGCTGTTTTGCTGGTCGTCGTTTGGTAGTATTCTCTGGTGGTGGCAAGAAAGGCGACGAGTCATTATTCGATGATGCAAGAGCTATCCGTGATGGTGGTGGAAACGGTTCTATAATCGGTAGAAATAGCTTCCAACGTCCAAAAGAGGAAGCTTTAGAGCTTCTTGGTAAAATGACAGATATCTATCTAGGTAGAGCATAGTTCAGCCTGATATACTATATGTAAGCAATAATTATGAAATACAGGACTAGATTATATTTAATATCTCCATCTGAATTTAAGTTAGATGATTTTTCTTCTCAGTTGAGAGATGCTCTTTGTGGTGGTGATGTCGCTTGTTTTCAGCTCAGAATGAAAGAAGCATCAGAAGAAGAAATTGTAGAAGCTGCAAAAATTCTTATGCCAATGTGTCGTGATAAAGACGTAGCTTTTATTATAAATGATTATCCTGAAATAGCAAAAAAACTTGATGCTGATGGTGTTCATATAGGCGAAGATATTGATGGTGACTATGAAAATGCTAGATCAATTGTCGGTGATAATAAAATTGTTGGTGTAAGCTGCTATGCTTCTAAAGATAAGGCATATCTAGTGGGAGATAAAGGTGCTGATTATGTGGCTTTTGGGCAGTTTTATGAATCCAAGACTAAGCCGCCAAAAGGTCGTCCAACTCCTGAAATATTAGAATTCTGGTCACGTTTTACAGTAGTTCAATCTGTTGCAATTGGAGGAATAACTCCTGAGAATGCAGAGCCAATTATAAATGCAGGTGCAGATTTTATAGCTGTTGTTAGTGGTGTTTGGGAGCATCCTCAAGGAGCTGGTAAGGCGGTAGAGGAATATAATAAAGTTATAGATTCAGTCAGTGGAAATAGATAATATAATTATATGCAATGGTTAAGTGAAATTATGGGATCTTCTTTTAGGCCAATTATAATAGGTTTGTTAGGTGGTCTTCTCGCATATTTTGTTTCAGTTTATGCCGTTAAAAAGAAAGTAAAAGCTGTAGATGGAAAGTGGACTCTTCGTGTTGGAAAAAATATGAAGCTATTAATATGGCTTCTTATGATTTTAACGGTTTTTATTATTTTCTCAGCAGTATATTTTTCAAAAGGGCAGGTCATGGCAGCTTTTATTGTTGTGTCATGTATGCTGTTTGCAAATTATTACTTGGTAAAAAATATACTTTTAACTGTAGTAACCTTCGATGAAGACTCCATAAATATTACTCGACGGAAATATACTATTGATTTTGATTGGAACGAAATTAATTCTTATAAATATTCTCATTATATAAATACTTATAGCTTGAAGGTTAATGAGCAAAATATCCATATAAGTGGTTACTTGGATGGTGTAGATAATTTTAAGGAGAAATTACTTAATACATTTAGTAAGTCAGAAGATCAGGAAATGGATTCAGACAAGGTCAGAGAAATGGCTATAGGAAATAAAGAACAGTTAAAAGAAAGTTCTAAATGTGGGTGTATTTTCTGCAAAACTATTTTTAATTATAACGATATTTATGATTTTGTAGAAGCGAGTGACAAAACAATTCGATATTCGGCAATTTGCCCTAATTGTTCAGAGATAGAAACCGTAATTGGAGATGCCTCTGGTATCGCTATTACTGAGGATAATCTAATATATTTACATGAATATTTGTAATATATATCAAAAAGTAACCATTGTTAGTTTGTAGAAAGCTTTTCTACAAAAGACTTATTGCTTTATTGTTGCAAAGCAAGTATTGGTTTGTTAATTTCTCAAATTAAAATTCTATATTTTTTGGGAGTTATTTATATATATAATATTTTTTAATTAAAGGAATATCATGCCAAAAGTCTCATCAAATAATGTTAGAGTTGGGAATGCAATTGACCATAAAGGGAAGTTGTGGAGAGTTGTAAAAGTGAATCATACAATGCCTGGAAAAGGTGGTGCTTTTAATCAAATGGAATTAAGAGGCCTTAAAGATGGCTCAAAATTAAATGAAAGATTCAGAGCAGCAGAAGATGTTGATGTTATAAGATTAGAGCAGACTGAATATCAGTTCTTGTTTGAAGATGGTACGATCATGACTCTTATGCATCCAGAAACATTTGAACAAGTTGAAATGAATATTGATATACTTGGCGAGCAAAAAATATATCTACAAGACGGCATGAATATTATAGTTGAATCTTATGATGAAGACGTTATTGGTGCTGTGCTTCCAGAGCATGTTGTTCTGGAAATAGTTGAAACGGAAGCTGTTGTAAAAGGTCAAACTGCTGCTGCTTCTAATAAACCAGCAATACTCGACAATGGTGTAAGAATTATGGTTCCTCCATTCCTTTCAGAAGGTGATAGAGTTGTTGTTAGAACATTGGATTCTCAATATATTGAAAGGGAAAAGAAATAATGCATAAGTCTAATCTTATAAAAATTATGGAAGCTGCTGCTATAAAGGCTAGTAGAGGTCTTGTACGTGATTTTGGTGAAGTTGAAAATCTACAAGTATCTAGAAAAGGTGTGGGTGACTTTGTCACATCAGCCGATTTAAGATCAGAACGAGTTTTGATGAGAGAATTAGAAAAAGCCAGAGAGGGATATAGTATTCTTTCTGAAGAAAGTGGCTTCACTCAAGGTACAGATGATGAATATTGTTGGATAATTGATCCTTTAGATGGCACTACAAATTTTATGCATGGTATACCATATTTTTGTGTTACTATCGCACTTGAGAAAAAAATCTCTGATGTTAAAAAAGAGATAGTAGCGGGCGTTACATATGCTCCGATTTCTAATGAAATGTTCTGGGCTGAAAAAGGTGAAGGAGCATTTGCTGGTGATAGAAGAATAACTGTTTCTATTCGGGATAGCTTCGAGGGTGGAATGTTTTCTTCATACCCATGGCACAAGAGAAATGGTGAAAATAATATAGAACCTGCATGTCGCGAAATCTCAAATAGAGCAGGCAATGTAAGAGTTATCGGTTCAGCTGCACTAGAGCTTGCCTATGTTGCTGCTGGAAAAATTGATGGATTTTGGCATGATAGTCTAAAATCGTGGGATATGGCAGCTGGAATTCTGCTTGTAAAAGAAGCTAGAGGGATAGTTTCTGATATTTCTAATGGTGATAAAATGCTGGATTCTGGTAGTATAATAGCTACAAATGCTAGTATTGATCAAGATGTTAGATCGGTTATTAAAAAGTTCTGTACATAAAAAATATTTTAATTGGTGGGGTTGGTTATGTTTAAAAGATGTTGTTTAATTATTTCAATTTGTTTGATTTCAGGTAATGCTTTTGCTGAAACTGAAAGTAATATCAATGGCAATAACAATGAAAGTGAGAATGATAGAGTAAAAATTAACCTTACTCAAGTTGTAGAGGAAGAAAAGAGTGATGAGGCTTTGCCTTGGCTTAATAATTCTGACTCGGAAACTAGTTCTGAAACTAATGAGGCTACATCAGATGCTAATGAGATAAATACTGCTGTAGATGCGACAGAAGTTATAGCTGATTCAGTGCCTGTAGATGTTTCTGAAATGAAATCATTACTATCAATTTACTATAAAGATGATCAAGTAATTTATGGTGATAATGATAAGGAAAAAATGCTTGAGGTAGTTAATTCTTATTCTTCAATTGAAAATAATAATATCACTTTAAGGGCTTTTGTATATGCCGCAGCAGAAGATACGATTTCAAATGTTAGAAGAAAAGGATTAAAAAGAGCATTTGAAGTTAGAAAATACTTATTATCTAATGGTGTTACAGAAGATAAAATAAATGTTCTTGTCTCAACTAATATTGTTGAGGAAAGTATGGAAGATAGAATTGAAGTATTTTTAGGAACTAATAGCTAATAGCTAATAACTAATTTATTGGGTTAACTATTTGCACTATCGTCTTGTTGTTGTTCAATTTTATTGAACAACTCTTCGGTTATAGCTCTGAATCTCTCATCCTTTAGGCCTTGTTCTGCTAATATTTCCATTACGGAATCTATGCCGTGACCTTGGTCGTGCGCAGCCTTAACAAGTGTATATAGTGCCTTAATAAAATCTTCTGGATTTGTGTTTTCCATATTTTTAATGATAACCTTTCTGAATTTTTAGATATCTATACTACTTTCTTTATATTAGTGAAATCAATCAGTTTTTATAGTTTCTTGCTATAATAGTGTATTTCTAATATAATTAAGGTGTATTATAGATCTGGAAGTGTGTGATGTCTATAAGTAGAAAAAGAACTTACAATAAGAATTTAATCGAAGAAAAAGCATTTTCTTTGATAGAGCTTGCTGCGGTTATAACTATAGTTGGATTTCTTATAGCAGTTATAGTTACAGGTAAGTCATTAATGAATGCTGCCACAATTCATTCTGTAGCATCTAATATGGAAAGATATAAAGAGTCTGTACTGGTTTTCGAAAAAATATATAAATCACTTCCGGGTGATATGTCAGATGCTTATGAATATTGGGGAGCTGATTGTGCTGTTAGTGCAGTAAAGTGTAATGGTAACGGAGATGAGCTTGTTGCTCCAGCTACTAATGGAGATGTGGTTGAGCAATTTATGGCTTGGAAACATTTGTCTTTAGCAGAATTAATATCGGATAGAATTTATTCTGGAGATGATAGTGGAGGTATTATATTAGGTGAAACCATTCCATTATCAGAATTTGATAATGCAGGATATTGGTTTGTTAATAGCACTAGTGTTTATGGTAAAAATGGTCTTGTTTTTGGCTTGGGCTCAGTTGGGAGTGATCTTGATCGTTTTGGTGGTGCTATTGTACCTGCTGACGCGGAAAGAATTGATTACAAGATAGATGACGGTAAGGCAGATGATGGAAATCTATATGTTTCGCGAGGTATTCCAGGGGTAGGAAGTATATGTACAACTAAAGCTCCTTCTGAATCAGCGCCATCTAGCTTTATAAATCATGATAAAACAAAGTCATGTGCTTTATATTATTGGATGCCGACATCAAAATAATTGCTAAATTATAACTTGGGCAAACTTAACTAAATTGGTTAGTTATCATGAAGTTAAACTCGTCATGATCATCTCTCTAAGGCCATCATGACCATATATAATGTTATATATAAATTATATAGCTTGAGTAAAACTTAGTATGCTTCAAGCGTTTTTTTCGGCCATCTTTTTGGATCTGCTTCATAAACACCTAAAACCTTAACTTGCTTCGTGAAGAACCCTAATTCCTCTAAGGCATGTTGTACATTTTTTTGTTCTGGATGCCCTTCAAAAGTTATAAAGAACTCAGCTTCACCACTGATATAGTTTGGTATATAGCTCTCTAGTTTTTGAATATTTACATTGTTAGTAGCAAAGCCACCAAGTGCTTTATAAAGACCAGCAGCAATGTTTCTAGTTGTGAATAGTAAGGTAGTTAGAACATTTTTTGTATCTGGGGTAATGTCTATTGGTGATTTGGATAAGGCAATAAATAGAGTGCGGTTATCCGAATCCTGAAGGTCGGATTCTAATGTTTGAAGATCGTAAAGTTCTCCTGCAAGATTAGAGGCAAGCGCAGCTATAGTTGGATCATTCTGATCCGCTACATATTTTGCAGCAGCAGCAGTATCAAAATATGGCTTTGATTCAATGCCTAGTTTTGTGCATCTTTTTTGACATTGCATTAATGCTTGAGGATGTGAATAGACTGTTTTAATATTTTCAAGTTTAGTATCTTTTAGTGCAAGCAATTGATGCGAGACATTATGAAAATACTCACCAACTATATTAAGTGAAGTGCTAGGAAGTAAGTTATGTATCTCTGCTACTCTTCCAGCATTGGAATTTTCAATCGGAATATGTGCTAAGGTAGCTTCACCATTTTCAACCTTTTCGAATGCTTCTTCAAATGAATCGCATGGTAGGGTGTTATAATATGGGTAGGCAATTTTGCATGCCATATCTGAATGAGCGCCAGCTATTCCTTGAAATGAGATAATATTCTTTGCTTTGTCTGTCATTACGATACCTTTTAAGTGAATAATCTCAATTCTTATAGCAATAAATCAAATAATATAAAAGTAGAAATAGTATAATCACATAAAATGGTAGTATTATAATAATTTATATGCTATAGAATCCTGTTCAAAAGTATGGTGGTTTGGGGTTTAAGAAAAAATATAAGCTTCTTATTTCTATCATTTTTTTGGAATAAATAACGGTTTAAACTGAATGAAATTAACGTAGTTAGTGCGGTGAATATGAGTAATAATTGGTCAATTGATAGTTGGAAAGATTTTCCTATAAAACAGCAGCCAACCTATGAAGATGTAGGTAGTCTAAATAATACTTTATCATATATGGAAACTTTGCCTCCATTAGTAGCTCCTAGTGAAATCCGATCATTGCATGATCAGTTAGCTCTAGTATCCGAAGGCAAGGCATTTTTGCTTCAAGGTGGAGACTGTGCAGAAACTTTTACAGAATTTAATCAGCAAAACCTATTGAGTTATTTCCGAGTTATCTTACAGATGACTGTTGCGTTAATGTATGGTTCTGGTAGCCCGATTGTTAAGGTTGGTCGTATTGCAGGTCAGTTTGCAAAACCTCGTTCAAGTGATACTGAAATCATAGATGGAACTGAGCTTCCTAGTTATAGAGGTGATATAATCAATGGAATAGATTTTACCGAAACTGGTAGAAGGAATGACCCAGAGAACTTACTTAAGGCATATAATCAGTCAGCAGCTACTTTGAACTATCTTCGGGCGCTTGCGAAGGGAGGTGAGTCATCTCTTAAAAATATAAATAGATGGAATCAGAAATTTATAGCTGGATCTCAGCAAGGGAAAAGATTCTCAGATGTAGTTGAGCGTATAAAAGATAGTTTTGCATTTATAGAGGCTTGTGGGCTAGATCTAGACAGCGTAGACCAGTTGAAAGAAGCAGATTTCTTTGTTTCTCATGAGGGGCTTTTATTGCCATTTGAGCAATCTCTTGTTCGTTTCGATAAAAGAGCTGAAAAATATTATGCATGTTCTGCTCATATGTTGTGGATAGGGGAAAGAACTAGAAAGCTAGATGAAGCTCATATTGAATTTTTTAGGGGCATTTCTAATCCTGTTGGATGTAAAGTTGGACCAACTATGAAGCCAGATGAGTTAGTGGAACTTATAGAAGCATTAAACCCTGATAATATACCAGGGCGATTAACTCTTATAACTCGTATGGGGGCTGAAAAAGTTGAAACTATTCTTCCTGACCTTGTTCGGGCTGTTAAAAAGTCAGGGCATAATGTCGTTTGGTCTTGTGATCCGATGCATGGCAATACAATTAAGTCTCCAAATGGATATAAAACTAGACCGTTTAATGATATTCTTGCAGAAGTTAAGGCATTCTTTGCTGTTCATCAGGCTGAAGGAACTCACGCTGGTGGTGTTCATTTTGAAATGACTGGACAAGACGTAACGGAATGTACTGGTGGTGCTCAGGCTATCTCTGAGATAGATCTTAAGAACAGATATCACACCCATTGCGATCCAAGATTAAATGGTCAGCAGAGTTTGGAGTTAGCATTCTTAATCGCAGAAGAACTTAAAAAATAATCTTGCTAAATTGAAGAAGTTGCCGAAGTTAATAAATGGGAATAATTTTAAGAGCTGGAAGTAATTGGGCGTAAATTTATACGCTTGCTTTTTCCTTGCCTTTTCTTAAATAACCCAAAATCTTTTTTGTTAAAATTGGTAATAGTCCAATTGCTGTGAATAAGAGTAAGAATTTTACTGATATTATATCGTTTACATTTTCTAACGTAGCGAGTTGACTGCCGGCATATACGTATAATATAGTGCCTGCAATCATTCCAATTTGGCTGATAAAGAAGAAGTTCTGTAGCTTAATTTTAGTGAGTCCAAATAATAGATTTATAAGAAAGAAAGGGAATACGGGCACTAGTCTCATTGCAAATAGATAAAAGTTACCCTCTTTTTCAATACCATCATTAATAATTTTTATTTTATCTGAGAATTTATTTTCTAAATATGAGCGAAAGAAGAATCTTGATATTAACATTGCTAATGTTGCCCCTAGGCTACTCGCGAATGATACTATGATTGTTCCAGTGGTTGTCCCGAATATAAATCCAGCAAATAATGTCAGGATAGTAGCTCCTGGGATGCTAAGTGCTGTACTTACAACATATAAAGAAGAGTATATTGCAATGAAAAATACAGGTTTATTTAAATATATATCCTTAAAATATTCCTTTTGATCCTTAATATAGTCTAGTGATAAATAAGAGGAGATATCGAAATATTTATAAATAGAGGCCACTGTTATAACTACAAAAAGTACCTTAATTATTTTATTCATTTAATCTTCCCGATAAAAATTACTTAACTATATATTCTTAAATCATAGAAAAATGTTACAGATTATAGAAAATGATATTATTTCATGGGATTACCTACGGATAATTAAATCTCATATTTTTGATAGCTGGAGTGGCTCATTTGCAGCCTCACTAACTTATCTGACAATTGATAAGGCTGACTATATACAACTCTTTTGAAGAACTCTTAGTCGTATTTAAGCTATTTGCGCCTTTAGCATTGCTGACTTAATTTTAATCTTATTCTTTAATGAGTCGCTACTAATTGGTCTATGGCAATAATCATCCATTCCACTTTCCATGCATTTTTGTATTGAATCCGATTCAACTCTTCCTATTATTCCAATTATATTAGTAGGGAAGAGTCCATTTTCTTTTTCATGATTTCTTATTAGTTGAGTAAGCTGATAACCATCAATATCAGTAACTTCTGTGTTTAGAATAATAGTATCAAACTTATTTCCTTGTGATAATTGATTAAGGACTTCTTTTCCACTATCGGCTTGCACAACATCATTTCCTAAGCTTTTAACTATGTGTGATGTTAAAGTAAGATTTATTGGGTTATCTTCCGCTAATAATATCTTAAACTTCATGTTTTCCATAAGTGAGTCATCATAATTATTTTTGTCGGCAGCAGGAGTGCCAACTGCACTTTCTTTATGTGAAGCTCCTTCTCTAATGAAGCATGTAAAGAATATACCTTCATCTGTAGTAAATTCTGAAAAGTCTAGAGATACTGAGAAGAGTTCACTATTTTTCCTTTTTCCAAATATGGCATTATTCTTGCTATTGAAAATATTACTGTCATTCTCATCCATCTCGAATAACTGTTTAAATTTCTTACCAATTATTTCTTCATATTTATAGCCGAATATTTTTTCAGCCGATGGATTAAACAATTCTATATCGCCGATATCATTGACTATAATTATCCCATCTGGGGCATTAGCAAGTAGTGATTTAAGATATGCAGACATATGTCGTGCATCCTTTAGGCTATCAACCATTTGTATTTGTTGATTGATTTGACTAGATATATCTTGAATTACAATATGGAATAATGTTTCATCCTGTAATGAAATAGGTGAAATTTTTGTTTTTAAAATAACATCATTACCTTGTGAATTTACGGCTTTTAGGTCAGCCTGCTTTTGGAAAATGCTAAATTTACCTGTATCAAAAAACTCCTCAAACTCATCATCAAGCATGGTATGACATGCTGGTGAAAAAAGACTGTGGAAATCTTTACCAATTATTTCTTGTGATTTGACATTGAAGATCTTCTCAGCTGCAGGATTTGTAGTCTTTACCTTATAAGAGGAATCAATTGTTAGAATGCCATCAGAGGTATTTTTATTAATGTCGTTAAGTAATATATTACTGTTTCTAATTTCTTTTCTCGTGGTGAATAATTTCGCATATGAACTCTGAACTGCTCTGCGCCATTTTGATATAGATTTATTCGTGAGGAAAGTTACTATGAAGGCATATGCTAATGAGCTTATAATAATAAGTGCTGCAACATTCATTTTAAATGTAGCTTCATTAATTTTAACATTTAAAATATTCATAGTATTGCTAACAATATTATCAATCATTTCAGAGGTTTTAAGCTTTAGCTCTTGGTATTCTACGCCATATATTGATGCATATGCTGCATCATAATTGTTATTTTTAATCTCTAAGAATGCAAGATTATCTAGGCTGTTAAGTCTGCTGATATTTATATCAATATTACTCCATAATTTTTCATTTCCAGTTACTGAGTATAGCTTAAGAGTATTCAAATTTTGATTAAATGGCTCATTATATATAGAGTAACTCTGAAGAAATTTACTGTTTTTTGAAGATAGTCCAAGCTGAACGGTTGATGTGATATTTTCATTATACTTTAAAAATGAACCATAAGCTCTTTCAACACCAATCATATTAGTATAAACGATTTTCTGCATATTATATGCTTTATATGCAAACATTCCTGCCAAGAAAATTAGCATTGAAATTAAAATCATTGATAGGGAGAAGAAGTTAAGAGGGGATGGTACAGTTTTTTTACCTGATAAATCGCTTTTCATATAAGTAGTCATAAATCCACACCTGCTTTAAAACATAAATCTAGATACTTTCATATTGCAATTACCTGAAATCTGACTATTTCTAAGTCAATTTTCGATAGCCATATAGTAAAACTAAAATGAATACATATCGAAACTAATCATTACTATTATTGATAAAATAACATAAATAAATAGTATTCGAGATGTAAGTTTTACATAGCTATATTACAATAAGCACTTAATTACTTTTGCAATATTTGGTAGCAATATTTGTATCTAACACATTACACGACAAATAATATAATACAGTTTTTTTGTTCATTCTACTTATGAAGCAGGCATAGAATAACTTTTGAAAGATGTGTTGCAAAAATATCTGTAATTAGGGTCAAAAATTGCAGAAAAACCACTATATTTAGTGTGTGTTGCTATTTTATTCACCATATCTTGCTTTACAGTTTGGCGTTTCCCATACGGTAATATCCACTAAAAATGCCATATTATTGCTACGATTTTTGATTTTTGGTTTAAGTAAATCGAACCAATGTTTTGCCAGATTTTCTGCCGTAGGAGCAGAATCTAGTATATAAATTTTTTGCTCATTTTTTGAAATTCCAGACCAGTGGCCATTTTGTTTTACTCCCTCAATTAATAAATCTTTTTTATCGTCATCTAACAGCATATTGATGCATATCTCGTCATAATAGCAAAATATAAATCCATGGTCGCATTTTGAATCAATTACTTCTTCCATTTCTTCTTTTAGAAATCCAAAATCCAGAATCATACCATCTTGCTCACCAGATTCTATTAGCTTTCCAGAGCATCTAGCTTCAATTTTATATCTATGCCCATGTATGTTTTTGCATTTGCTACCATGAAATGGTAATCGATGCCCTGCATCTATTTCAATTGATCTAGTTATTTGATGATTGACTTCTGTCATTGATAATACCATTTTTTAGTGATAAGAATGTCTGATATAATATGCTAAATATTATGCTTTATTCAAGTAATCATTTGAGGTTATAAAAATGAAATCATTATTTGTTATTCTAGATAATTCTGAAAGTGATATTAGCTCTATTGTTGCAGCTCTAGACATCGCCAATGATAATAGTTCTAATGTTCATCTTATTAATTATACAGAAGGTGAATATATCAAAGAAAAAAGATTTGTAATTGATGGAAACACTTCAGAAGAAGAGTGTAAAAAATATATTAAGACTCTTGATGATATTTCACAATATTCTTTTGGTCTTGCTATAAACACATTAAAAAAATCAGGATTTGAAGATAGCCGAATTATTTGGCATCAAATATGCGATAAGACTTTAAGATTATGCCCTGAGAATTTTATTCCAGATTTACTAATAATGTCGCATACTCTAGGAGAGGATAAGGTTGATAACAATGAATATATTGCTAAGAAATTAGTGAGTACTAGCATACCTATTTATCTAGTGCCGGATGTGTTGCCAAAAACATTAAATAGGCGTGTTACTATAGCATGGGATGGTAGTCTTAATGTATCCCGTTCTATATCACTATCTCACTCATTTATTGAAAGAGCAGATGAGGTTGAAGTAATAACTGTAGATAATAATGATGATTCTTTCGTGCTTCCGCTTAAGAAGTATCTAGATGATTATGGTATCAAGTTTACTCATGCGAAACTAACAAGTGGAAAATTCTCAATAGGCGAGTTATTACTTGGTGAAGTTACAAATAAAAAATCGGATCTATTAATAATGGGCGGCTTTTCTAAAAGTATAATGAGAGAGAAAATGCTTGGTGGTGTAAGTAAATATATGCTGGATCACTCTTTTTGTCCTATTTTTATATCACATACATCCTAAGCAATAAAATTTGTTACATTTCGTTTGGGTTTCATTGTTGACAAAAATGAATAAGAGACGTATACACTTTTTGCAAAATTAAATGTATTAATCTTTGTAATATAATTATTTTTTTTGTGGCGGGGTAGCTCAGCTGGTTAGAGCGGCGGAATCATAATCCTTCCGCCTAAGGATTAAGGGGTAGCCTGAAAGCCCTGTAGTTCCTAGTAAAATAGGAGTTTCAAATTTCAGGAATTTTTGTCGAGATACCACATGGATACCACGACAGAAAAATTACATAAAACCCTGTGGCGGGGTAGCTCAGCTGGTTAGAGCGGTGGAATCATAATCCATAGGTCCGGGGTTCAAGTCCCTGTCCCGCTACCATTTTCCCCTTTAAATACAACGACTTACACATCTCCGACAGAAGAAAAACATCCTGTAATTTTAGCTTTAAGATACCACCGGAAAAACTGAATGCCTTGAAAGCGAGGTATAGCAAGGACTTTAGCAAAAAAGTGAGATACCACCAAATTACTTGACTCCTATACAAACAATTCTGGACAATAAACCTTCCGGCGATTACTTTTATAGGTTTGTACATATAAATTATTGGAAATCAGTATGCCCAATCAACCAGGTTTCAGAATTAAAAATATCCATGCTTACACCGCCAT